>ERZ1669247.5-NODE-5-length-123782-cov-9.156077_pt1 | contig 123782 bp, 131 predicted proteins | sample MGYA00579297_ERZ1669247 | MGnify/ENA primary metagenome ERZ1669247 (study PRJEB41166, sample SAMN08046056) | hot springs metagenome | biome: hot spring; feature: acid hot spring; material: thermophilic sediment; isolation source: thermophilic sediment from acid hot...
ATAATGAGAGATATCGGTCAAAAACATGGGTATTACAGAGGCATAGATTCGCAGGAATTCAACATGGTCTCCGATTATTACACGCTTTCGAATTACAATCAACTTAAACTCCATTTAGACATTGCAAAGGCAGTCGAGAGGGTATGCCCGGACGCGTACCTTATTCAAACTGCAAACCCGGTCTTTGAGATAACCCAATTGGTTTTAAGGCAGACAAAGGCGAAGATAATAGGATTTTGTCATGGATTCGGAGGAATTCACGATGTTTTCAAAACATTGGGCCTTGACGAAAAAGACGTAGACTGGCAAATAGCTGGCGTCAATCACGGGATATTCTTGAACAGATTTGTGTACAAGGGCAAAAATGGATATCCGATTTTGGACGAATGGATAAAGGAAAAGTTGCCAAAATGGGAATCGACAAGTCCGTGGGACATGCAAATGAGCCCGGCGGCGATGGATATGTATCAATTTTATGGGTATCTGCCGATAGGCGACACTGTAAGGAATGGAACATGGAAATATCATTACAATCTTGAGACCAAAAAGAGATGGTTTGGAAAGTTCGGAGGAATAGATAACGAGATCGAGAGGCCTAAATTTTACGAAGAATTGAGGCAGATAAGAGAAAAGATAATAGATGTTTCAAAAGATCCTTCCGTCAAATTGACAGTATCGTGGCCCGAAGAATTTCCAAAGGATAAGTTAAGCGGAGAGCAACAGGTGCCATTTATAAACGCAATTGTAAATGGGAAAGAGGCAAGGCTGTATCTTAACATTTTGAACAAAGGCACGATAAAGGGAATCCCTGACGATGTGGTCGTTGAGGTGCCGGTCAGAGTGGACAAGAAAGGAATTCATCCGGAAAAGATAGAGCCGGATTTGACGGACAGAATAAAGAAAATGTATCTTACACCGAGAATTATGAGGATGGAGATGGCGCTCGAGGCCTTTATAACCGGAGACAGACGAATGCTCGAAGAGATTCTAATAAGGGATCCGAGGACGAAATCTGAAAAACAGGCAAAAGATGTTTTGGATGAGATAATGAATTTGCCTTTTAATTCTGAAATGAAAAAACATTACAGATCGTGATATACAAAATTCTTTCGTATCTTGCAATAATAGCGATAGGATATCTACTTAAATCTTTGAAATTTTTGGATGAGACGGAAGGGCGGGCCTTTTCGAAGATCGTCATATACATAACGCTTCCTGCCGTCATAATTCAGGCCGTCACAAGCGTGAAACTTACCCCTGCGCTTTTCTCATTGACAGCCTTCGGTATTTTGACGACACTCACACTTATGATCGCCGGTTTCTTGATCTTTCGCAGATCGAATATCGCGCGCGGTACAAAAGGATCTTTAATTTTGACCTTCAATGGCCTGAATTTAGGTTTGTTTGCGTATCCTTTCGCCCAGCTATTGTGGGGAGGGAAAGGCCTTGCCTACATGTCGATATTCGATATGGGAAATGGCCTTATGATATACACGGTAGGATATGCGATAGCGATACTTTTTTCTGCAGACGCATTCAGCACAAAGGAGATTGCCAAAAAGGTCTCGACCTTTCCGCCTTTGCTCGCGGTATTTGCCGCTATAATTTTGAACCTTTCTTTACCGAGTATGCCAGATATACTTTCTGAATTTCTTGGGATATTCAGCGGAGCAAATGCATTTTTGTCTCTTCTGACGATAGGCGTCTTTTTGAATTTCGAAAGGCTAAAAGTCGAATTCAAAAATATGGCAAAGGCCATTTCTTTGAAATATCTCATCGGTGCCGCGTTAGGCGTGACATTTTACTTTTTGCTAAGGATATTTGAGCCATCAAATGCGTTGATGGCGGATGTCGTGCTTTTGAGCGCACTTATGCCTGCACCGCTTTTGACGCTTTTGTACTCGATAGACAAAAAACTCGATCCTGAACTGGCCGGTGGTACCGTGACCACAACTGTCGTTGTAAGTTCTATATTTTTGTTGATCTTTGGAGGCAGTATATGAAGATATACGATGGCGTGATTGATTGGGGAATTAAAAGGGCACGGGATTCAAAGATGATAGGTCTTGGCTTTCATTCGGTCATAGATGGTCTTGTGAAGATCGATCCGAAAAAGATTGGAAATTTAGATCTCGCAATCCCTCAGAAATTTTCAGACCTTCCCGATTCGATAAAGTTTATCGATGATTTTTGGAAAGGACTAATCTTTTCTTTTTCCAATGGAAGTGCTCTTCAGTTGATGATCGATTCGAAGGAAGTTTACGAATGGATCATGAAAACTTTCGGGACGGGTACTTTAAGACTGGGCGGGACCTCTGCCAATATGGCAAAGGGCCTTATACCTTTTCCATTTGAAAAGATCCTTGTCTATGTTTACCCATTAAAAAAGGAGATTGCAAATCTATTCTCAAATTCCAAAAATCTTTTCGTTGTTGGGAATAATGGCCTTGATCATCCCATCAACGCATACGATGGAGAGGGAATCGATGCCATACACTGGATTTTTGAATTTTCTCAAGGTCAATCTATAACAGTTAAAGGCCAAACATACGCTTGTCCGAGGTCTAACAGGTTTATAGCCTCATGGAATCCTGCCAATTCAAAGTTAGAGGTAAGAGATCCGTTCAGATCTTACGTTATAGATCACGCGAAAGACATCTCTCATTTTCTCGTTTCAGGCTTTCACATCATGCAAGAGGTTTATCCCGATGGAGAGACGGTTGAGGACAGGATCGATGAACTTTTGAAATTCATACAGACTGTAAAAGATAAGAATTCGGAGATTAGATTTCATCTCGAATTCGCCTCGATAAGGCGTGACAGGGTAAGAAGGGCTGTCGAGGAAAAGTTGTTTTCAATGTTCGATAGTTTAGGCCTCAACGAGGTCGAACTTTCATGGGTTGCAAGGGATATGGGGTACGATGAGAAAGATATTTTGAATTTGGACGTTGAAAGGATATCGCAGATAATATCCGAAATCATGAGAGGAGATCTTTCGAGAGTCCATTTTCATACGCTTGGCTTTTACCTTCTCGCACTGAAGGGAGATTACGATCTTGAATCTCAAAAAAAGGCCCTTGCCTTCGCATCTCTTGCGGCGGCCCAGAGAGCAATGGATGGCGAGATAAATTTGGAAAGATTCAAGTACGTATTGGATATCCCGGAGAAATACGATTACAAAGAATGGGAAAGAGATGGAATTCATTTCATTCTCTTTCCGACGAAGGTCGTTCCGTCCCCAAAAATAACTGTCGGCCTCGGAGATACGATATCTTCTTTGGCCTTCGTCCTGGGATAATTCGCAAAAAATGATATCGAGGTGATTTGAATTGAATTTTGAGGAACTTGAAGTTATAAAGGATGTAACGGGACAACTCATAGATTTCACGCTAAACTTAAGGCAAAGTGGCCATCCGGGAGGATCGAGATCGAAGATGCACGCATTCTGGTCGATGGTCTTTTCGGACTCTCACTTTGACTTTGTCCATCCTGAAAATCCTCTTTCGGACAGATTTATCCTTTCTGCTGGCCATACAGTCCCTCTGATTTACGCCTCGCTCGCGGTAATAGGAGAATCTTTCAAGAAAAGATTTGAAGAAACAAAGGATGAAAGATTTTTCATAGATCCGTCTAAGATCGTGCTTTTGGACGATCTCTTGAAATTCAGGCACAGAGATGGCCTTTCGGGTCATGCCGAGTTTTCAGGAAAGACTTTGTTTTTAAAATTCAACACCGGCCCCGCCGGCCATGGTCTCCCTGCCTCCGTCGGAGAGGCATTCGCTCTCAAGCGGGCTGGATTAGACGCAAAGGTTTGGCTAATTGAGGGAGAAGGAGCACTGAGCGCCGGTGCCTCTCACGAATCCAAAAATTCTGCCTACGGATTAGGCCTTGACAATTTGTACTGGCTTATAGACTGGAATGATTTTGGAATAGACGATCATCCCGTAAGCAGAGTTATCCACGGCACGCCAGATGACTGGTTTAGACCTTACGGGTGGAATGTCGTCGGATGCGAGGACGGCCATGACTGGGAGAAGGTCTTTGATGCCTTCAAAAAGAGCGAATCTCAAAGGCAAAAAAATCTTCCCAATACAATATGGTTTAAAACAAAGAAAGGTTACGGCTACGGCGTTTACGATAACAAGTCCCACGGAAGCCCTCACAAGGCAAATTCGGAGATCTTCTGGCGAACAAGAGAAGAATTCATGGAAAAATATGGCGTCGATTTTGAAGGGTATGGCAAGGATGCTCCTGATGGAGATGAATTTGTAAAACAGACAAGGGCGAATTTGAAAAAGGCCATCGATGTGATTCTAAAGGACGAAGATCTTGTCGAGAAGATCACCGATGAACTTGTCCAGAAAAGAATTGAGATTTCAAAGAGGGCCTTTCCTGTTTTGGATCAGCGAATTTTCGAGGATAAATCTCTTTTTGATTACACTTCATATCCGAAGGAGATATTTTTCAAGCCCGGATCGAAGGCTGCAAACAGGCAAGCGCTTAGATCCTGGGGGGCATGGATAAATGCCGTGAGCGCGAAAAAATACGGAAGGCCGTTATTTTTAGCGGCCTCTGCCGATCTGACAGAATCTACAAATCTTTCTGGATTTGGAGAGGGATTTGGGGATTTCAAAGGATATGGCTGGTACGACAGGGACTCGAATTTGGATGGCGTGCTTTTGCCGCAAGAAATAACCGAATTTGCAAATGCCGGGATCTCTGCGGGAGTTGCGAGTGTGAATTTGTCAGACAGACCTTACGAAAATTTCAATGGATTCTGGATGGCAACCTCTACGTACGGGGCCTTTGCCTATTTGAAGTATGGACCTTACAGATTGTTTTCTCAAATGGCGCAGGATTGTCCGGTAAAACTTGGAAAGATTCTTTGGGTTGTAGGCCATTCGGGACCCGAGACTGCAGACGATTCGAGGACCCATTTCGGTATTTTTTCGACGGTTGTCACTCAATTATTTCCAAAGGGTCACATAATAAATATTTATCCGTGGGAGGCAAATGAGGTGCCAGTTTTGTTAGGGGCAGCCCTTTCAAAGGATGTGCCTATTGTCGCGATTCATCTGACAAGGCCTCCCATCGAGATACCTGACAGAGAAAGGATAAAAATTCCATCGCATCTGGAAGCTGCGAAGGGCGCTTACCTCATAAGAGATTTTAAAATGGGAAAACGAGATGGCACGATCCTTGTAAGAGGGACGATGACAACTTACAATCTCTTAAAAATTCTCAATATTTTAGATGACAAATACAATTTGAAGATCGTATCAATTCCTTCAAAAGAACTCTTTGATATGCAGCCGAAAGAATACAGAGAAAAGATCTTGCCATGGAAAGATTGGGAGGAATCGATGGTCATAACTAATGAATCTCTAAAGGCCGTCGAGGACTGGATAGCGACGAAGAGGTACATTCAATACTGCATGTCATCTGATTGGGACAATCGATGGCGCACTGGTGGCACCGTGGATGAGGTCATGGAAGAGGCACATCTTTCTCCCGAATACATCCTCAAGGGAATAGAAAGATTTGTCAGGAGAGTAAGTTAATGTCAAAAGCAACAAAACTATCTATGTGTGAAGAAAAAGTTCGCAGCGAATTTTCATAATTAGCGTTTATTTTCAGAAACAGTGCGCAGATTTTCTTCGCACTTTTTATTTCAACAACGGAAAAGATTGTCTTGAAATCGTTGAGAAGATTGATCTTCGTATATTGGCACGATCGTTGCTAATTAAAAGTGGAAAGTAAATTCGATGGAGGTGATTTTTATGACATGGAGAGGCTGGACAACTTTGATAATAGGAGGAATATGGCTTATCATAGCATCATTTATTCCTCTTGGTGGAACAGGGAACTTTGTCAACGATCTGATCGTTGGAATAATAGTGGCGATACTTGGATTCATGATGATTCCGGAACATGCGTCATGGCAAGGGTGGATCATAGGTTTGATAGGCGGAGTATGGATGATAATAGCGGCTTTCATTCCGGGAATCACACATTCTTACACTGTCAATCTCGTCAATGATTTGATCGTCGGTATAATAGTCCTCATCGTTTCCTTGTTCGAAAGGCCAAAGAAAACAGCATAATAGATCTGATTGTCAAGAAGGCCGGCTTTTGCCGGCCTTCTTTTGTGTTAGGATCGATATGAGGGGATGAGAATGTGCCTGCAGAGTTTTATTTCAACTCTTTGAGTTTTGTTGCCAATTTGACTTTGTTTTTCGTTTCTTTGAGATATTATTTTTACGTCAAGAAGACTTTGAATCCCTACCTTATTTTAATGATAGCAACCTCTTTCCTTTGGAATGCGGCGCTTTTCTTCAATATGATCGATTTTCCGTTATCGATAGCGCTTTTGTCCGTTTTCTTTATTCTTTTTGGAAGCATTCCGGTTCTTATGATATCTTACGCTTTTAGGTTTAAAGTGCTTTACTTTTTTGAATTAGGAATACTTTTGGTTGGCTCCATTTTAATCTATTTTTTTCTGCTTTCAAAAGCAGATCTTGTTTTTTTGGGAATACTATCAACGTTAAACGTTATCTTTTCGATATTTTTCATGACAAGAAAGTATACCGACATAATTTCCTTTTTTGCAAGATCTAAGGTGCAGACTTACGTTGTTTTTTACGGGCTCTTCGAGGTGCTTGAAGTTATAATTTTCTGGTTGTGGATTTATCATAACGGAATGTGGCCATATATTTCGGCAATGAACTCTATCCTTATCCCAATTTATCTTTACACTATAGTGAATCTTGTCTACGAGATAAGAATGATCCAGATTTCAAAGGCTTTTTTGAAGAATGTCCTTTACGGATCGATGATCTCCCTTTTGATATCCTTTATTTTGATAATAAGTTATTACACCAATTTCTACTTTTCAAAGGCCTCAAGTCTGATCCAGTTGTTTTCAATATCCTTTGTCGTGATATTTTTGTCCTTTTTGGTATTCGGAGATTATCTTCAAAAAATAGATGAATTCTTTGAAAAAATCCTGCACACGGGACGCGGTTATAAAAGGGAGAAAACAATAAATTTTGTCAGGAAAAGCCTTGAAACAGATTCTCTCGAGGATCTTGAGCATCTTATAGTTGATTACGCATCGAGTGTTTTAAACACGGAAGACATAGAATTGTTCTTTAAGGATGATGATGGAAATTACAGATCTGTAAAAAGCGCTCTTGATCAAAAAGAAGTACCTTGCGGAGATATACTCAAGATTGTGGATCTTTACAGTTTGCCATCCGCGGGGATATTTTCCGGCAAAGAGTTGCTTGTTTGGATGAAAAATGCCGGTAAAGTTGAAGGATTCATGGTCTTAGGCCACAAAAAAAGCGGAAAGTACTCTTCAGAAGATCTCGAGTGGATCGAAACGCTCTCAAATCACTTAACCTTCTTTCTATCAAGGTACAGAAGCATTCAAAGAGTCGTGAAGATCGAAAAGCAGATGATCTTTCAAGAAAGAATGGCTGCCCTTGGCAAACTCTCTTCCGGTGTTACACATGAGATAAGAAATCCCCTTAACATAATTTCCACGTCTATTCAGATGCTAAAAAAGGGAACGGATCCGAACCAGAATGAAAAACTGTGGAAGTACATAGACGAAGAACTCGCAAGAATCAATTCAATTCTCGAAAATTTCCTTTATTTTGCCCGTCAAAAACCGCCTGTCGTTGAAGAAGGAGATCCTGTCGAGATAGTCAAGAAGATCGCGCTGCTTTTAAGGGAAAATGCGTCAAAAAGGTCCATTGAGATAAGAACCTCTTTTCCTTCTCCCTTTATTGCGAAGTTCGACAAATCCATGCTTATGGAGATACTCCTTAACATAGGCACAAATGCGCTCGATGCAGTTGAAGAAGGAAAGTGGATATCCTTTGAGGTTGAAAAATTTGAAAGTTATTTTAAAATCTCTGTTTCCAACAACGGTAAGGCTATACCAAAATCAGATCTTCAGCGTATCTTCGAGCCATTTTACACCACAAAGGAAAATGGAACGGGTCTTGGACTTTCTATAGTATACAATTATGTAAATGCTATGGGAGGTCATATTGACGTCAAAAGCGATGAAAATCAAACGAGATTTTCTATAATTCTCCCCCTGGAGGTGAAAGTGTGAACACAATACTTTTCGTCGACGATGAAAGTTACATGTTAGAACTTATGAGGATGAATTTTTCGAAGAAATACGATGTTTTGACGGCACAGAACGGGCTCGAGGCCCTTGAGATAATTCGAAAAAACCGGGTAGATCTCATCGTGACCGATATAAAGATGCCAAAGATGGACGGAATGGAACTTTTAAGAATTGTAAGGGATCAATTCGACATTCCTGTCATAATAATCACGGCTTTTGGAACGATAGAAAATGCCGTCGAAGCCATTAAAAAGGGAGCATACGATTACATAACAAAACCTGTGAATTTGGAAGATCTCGAGACAAAAATAGACAGAAGTATAGCGTACGTCAACATAAAAAGGGAAAATTCTATATTAAGAGAACGAATAAAGAGGTCTTCGAATATCATAACGAAGAGCGAAAAGATCCTCAAAATCCTCGATAAGATTCCGCAGTACGCAAATCTCGATCTTCCAATTCTTATCCTTGGAGAGAGCGGGACCGGAAAGGAGCTCATCGCGCGCGCAATCCACGATCAAAGTCCAAGATGCACTGGTCCCTTTATGGCGGTTAACATGTCGGCAATTCCCGTAGAACTTTTCGAAAGTGAGTTTTTCGGATACGAGCAGGGGGCCTTTACGGGGGCAAATTCAAGAAAAATAGGAAAGTTTGAAGCGGCTAACGGAGGCACGCTTTTTCTCGATGAGATAGGAGATATGCCGCTCGAAGATCAGGCAAAGTTACTCAGGGTACTTCAGGACTTCAAAATAACAAGACTCGGAAGCGTTGAGGAAAGGAAGATCGATTTTAGACTCATAAGTGCCACAAATAAACCGCTTGAGAAGATGGTAGATGATAAAAAATTCAGAGAAGATCTTTATTACAGGATAAACGTTATAAGGATAGAGATTCCACCTTTGAGAGAAAGGCCCGAAGATATAGAAATTCTCGCAGAGCATTACATGAACAGATATGCGGAACAGATGAAAAAGAACGTGAAATCAATTTCGCCCAAGGCGATGGAAATGTTAAAAACTTACAGATGGCCTGGTAACGTTAGAGAATTACAGAATGTGATCTTGAGAGCGGTTTTGAATGCAGAAGGAGAGATAAAAGCAAGGGATTTGCCATTGGAGGTGTCTGAAGAAGAGATTATCGATTACAGAGCCTTTCTTCTTAGAAAAAGAATTGAGAGAGACAAACTTTACCGCCAACTCGAGAATCAATTCGTCTCTTCATTACTTTTTAAAGCCGGAGGAAATGTTTCAAAGGCCGCGGAAATGGCAAGGATGGATAGGCGTCTTCTTCAAAATATGATAAAGCATCTTAATGGTTGAATTTTTATTATCCTTATGATAAAATAAAATAGTGCGCCGAGATGGCGGAACTGGCAGACGCGCTGGACTCAAAATCCAGTGAACCGGAAAGGTTCGTGTGGGTTCAATTCCCACTCTCGGCACCATTAGCGGTCTTAAGACCGCTTTTATTTTTATAATTCAAAGTGGTAAAATTGATTATCGAGGAATCCAAAAACGAGGGGGTCGCATCAATGCTCATTACAAATGTTAAGATCGTTACCAACGATCTTGAAACTGGAATGATAGAAGACGGCGCGTTAGAGATAAATGGAGACGAAATAGTAGATATTGGAAAAAAGGAAGATCTGGAGAAAAAATATCTCCATGTTGAAAAAGAAATAATAGATGGTGCGGGACGAGTTGTTTTGCCTGGTTTTATAGATGCTTACGTGAATTTCGAATCTTTGATCTTTCCCGATTTTGGAATAGAAGAAAAGGCGGGAATTTCTCATGAGGATTTGAAGAAAAAGATATACGATGTTTTCCAGAATATCTTCAACGATGAGGTTTTCTTTACGGTCGCCGAAAAGGTTGCATGGGAAGGATTAAGACACGGCATAACCTGTGTTGCCGGATCGATAGAAAGATATTTGCACAAAATAGAGGTTGAAAAAACCCTTGAGGCTGTATCGAATATTTGGCCTTTTAAGTTTGCAGTCGGCGAAAGTGTCCAGACACCCGAGGATCTTCAAAGACTTTTGAAATCGGGAGAAAGGCCGAAATACATTCCGCTCAATTCGATAACGAATTTCGATGATCATTTCATGAGTTTGCTCAGAGATTTCGCAAAGTCGATAGACGCATTTGTTGTTATACTATTATCGGACGAAAAAAGAGAGGAACAGGAGGCTTTCGCCAAATACGGAATGTCCAACCTTGAAAGGTTGAGACATCTTAGCCTTTTAGATGATAAAATGCTTATAGTCAACGCAAGGCACTTTACAGAAACAGACCTTGACGTTATGGCCGCATCGGGTACGATGGCCATTTACTGCACAAGGCAGATGATGACGCATGGAAGTCAGTTCCCGAATATAGACGGAATGATGGGAAGGAGTATAAATGTTTCTTTGGGAACCGGCACTATACCAGATCTTTCGATTCTCATGGAGGCTCAGGTTACATTTCTGTTGAGAAAGATGTTAAAGGAAGGCGAGGACTTCGATTCGATATACCAGACGAAAAAGATGCTACTCGAAAATAGTTACCGGCTCGGTACAAAACTCTTTGATAAGCCGATGGGCAAATTGATACCCGGGTATGTCGCAGATATGGCGATATACGATTGCGATTGTTCGCTTGGAGATGGGAAAAGGGCCATTTTGAGAAAGTTGATCTTCGATTTTTTAAGAGACGCTAAAGTTTATATGACCATTGTGGATGGTAAGATCGCTTACGATTCAGGAAAGGCCTACGAAAGCGATCTTGAGGATAGACTTGAAGAGATAAGAAGGAAAGTGATATCCAATCTAAGATGAATTTCAACGATATCTGGTCAAAGGTAAAGCAATTTTACAACGAACGTTTTAAACCTCTTAACACAAATCAGAAGATTTTGTGGATAAGCCTTTTTGCCGGAATTATAGTTGTCTTTTCCATTTTGATCTACGTTAATTCCATTCCAAAATACGTTGTTCTTGTTTCAAACGTTTCTGATTCAAATGCGGGAAGCATAATAAACGATCTTCAAAAGCTTGGAATCCCTTACAAGGCCGGTCCTAATGGCACCATATACATTCCAGCCTCCCAAAATGTTTACGAGGTCAGAATGAAACTCGCAACAGATGGCCTTCTTGGGCCGACTGCTGGCGTTCAGGGATACAGACTTCTTACGAACAATTCCCTTGCCTCTCTTGGCATGACGAGTTTTGACAGGCAGGTCGAGTACCAGATAGCCCTTGCCGGGGAACTCGAGGGAAGCATAGATATGCTCTCTCCCGTGCAATATTCGAAGGTCTTCCTTTCTTTGCCGAAGTACACTTATTATGTTCCGGGTCAGGAAGAGAAACCTACTGCTTCCGTTTTGGTCGTTTTAAAGCCCAACATGCAACTTTCTCAAAATCAGATTCTCGGCATTGCCAATCTTGTTGCGGGCGCAGTTGGTAATATGTCAATATCCGATGTTAAGATCGTTGACCAGTATTCGAATGTTTTAAGCAATGAAATAGATCTTTCTCAAAACGCAATGGTTGCAACTTCAAAACTTCAACTCCAGCAAATGGTTGAAAAATACTACGTTTCGAAGGTTTTAGGAATGCTTTACAACGTTTTCGGATACGGAAACGTTGCGGTCGCGGCCAACGTTCAACTTGACTGGCAGCAGATAACGGAAGAGAACAAAACTTACGTTCCTTATGACACTAAAAATAACACCGGCGTCATTGCAAATCAGCAACAGCAAACAAGCATATCCTCCAATGGCGTGCCTTCCGGTCCTGTTGGAATGGCTTCAAATATACCGCCCACTTACGTCAGCACAAATCCTTCTTCGGCTGTATCGAGTTATTCTAACACGATAACGAATTACGATGTTTCTCAGGTTTATCAAAAGATAATAAATGACAAATCAGGAGATATCAAAGATTTGACAATGACTGTCTTTTTGAATTCGACAAACACATCTATTATTCCGACAATTCAATCTGCCGTTGCAATGTCTGTAGGCGCTTCGACATCCAATATAAAGGTTTTGGCTATGCCATTCAACAATAGTGCAGAGGTAATGGCTCAGAAGGCGCTTGAGCAATCGGCGGAAACGCAAAGATTTAGACTTATAGTGATATACTCGATTCTTCTTTCAATACTTATAACGATCGCGATCTTTTACATGGCTGTTAGGGTAAGAAGAAAAAAGAAGATAAAAGAAGTGGAAGAAAGAAGAAAAAGAATAGAGGCAGAGGCCGCGGAAATTGCCAAAAAGGCACAGCAGGTGGAGCCTCAAAATGGAGAGATGCTCAAACTTGAAAATAATATTACCACATGGGTAGATAAGGATCCAGAAGATGTTGCCCAGATAATAAAATTATGGCTAAACAAGGAGTGAAGAATGGCCGAAAATAAAAAGGAAAGTTCTAACAAGCGCAAGGCAGCCATTTTTCTTCTTACAATAGGCCCCGAAAGGGCAGCCAAAATCCTGAAGAATTTAAGTGAAGAAGAGATAGAATCTCTCACGCTTGAAATTGCGAACTTGAAAAACATCTCAGAGCAGGAAAGGCAGGAAGCGCTGAGAGAATTCTCAGAAATGATGCAGGCCAAAGAGTACATAAACAAGGGCGGCATAGAGTACGCAAAAGAGATACTTGAAAAGGCTTTAGGGCCACAAAAGGCTTACGAGATAATAGGAAAATTAACTTCAAATTTGCAGGTCAAACCTTTTGATTTTATGAAAAAATCTGACGTTGCCCAACTTGTGAACTTTTTACAGAATGAACATCCTCAGACGATCGCGCTTGTCCTTGCATATCTTGAACCGAAACAGGCCGCCCAGATAATAATTTCCTTCCCGGAGGAATTGCAGGCTGAGGTTATAAAAAGGCTTTCTCTTCTCGAGAGAGCCTCTCCGGAGGTGGTAAAGCAGATAGAGAAAAATATGGAAAAGAGGCTCTCTTCTTTTGTAACACAGGATTTCAGCAATGTTGGCGGAATAGATGTCGCAGTTGAGATCGTCAATGCCCTCGACAGGACTGCCGAAAAGAGAATTCTTGATGATATTCAAAAGACGGATCCGGATCTTGCCGAGGAGATAAAGAAGAGAATGTTCGTCTTTGAGGATATACTTAAACTTGACGATAGATCTGTCCAGTTGATAATGAGAGAGGTGGACACACACGATCTTGCGCTCGCAATAAAAGGCACGACAGAAGAGGTCAAGAACAAATTGATGTCGAATATGTCCAAGAGGGCCGCCGCTTTGCTCGAAGATGAATTGAAATATATGGGGCCTGTCAGGGTCAAAGATGTTGAAACGGCGCAGCAAAAGATCGTCGCGATAGTGAGAAAACTTGAGGATGCAGGGGAAATAGTCATAAGCCACGGCGGGGGAGAGGATATAATTGTCTGAGATAATAAAAAAGCCCTCTATTTTTGAAGACAAAATCAAAATCGGCCATCAAGATCAAAAGGTGGAGGAAAAGTTCGATCTTTTAGAAGAGGCCGAAAAAAGGGCCAGGTTCATCCTTGAAAGTGCAAAGAAAGAGTACGAGAAAATATTGAACTCGGCCATTGCTGAGTCGAAAGAGATAAAAGCGAATGCTTACGATGAAGGATACAAGTCCGGATACGAAAAGGGTTTAAATGAATGGAAAAAGAAATTTTTTGATCTTGATCCATTTATCGAGAAAGTAAAGAAAAATATCGATAAATCCGTTGACGATCTTACCCCTTATTTGCTCGAACTTTCCATAAGCGTTGTAAAAGAGATAGTCCTCTCAGAAGTAGAACCTTCTTCCATTTCGAAAAAAATAGAGAGAGTTCTCGAAATGGTCAAATCCTCTAAAAATGTCAAGTTGTACGTTCCGTCAAATCTGCCTGAAGAAATTTTGGAGGATCTAAAGAATAGGTCTATTGATGTAATCGTCGATCCTTCTTTCGGGCCCAATGATTTGAAAGCAGAGGTCGATTTCGGTGTAATGGATTTGAGAGTCGCTTCACAGTTAAAGGCTTTTGAAGAATTGATGAGAAAGAGTTTTGGCGTAAGCGGTGGCAAAAATGGCTGATTACTTTTTTTCTTACGGAAAAAAGGAACCAAAAGATCAGGCACGTATTGAAGATCTTGTTCATGAACTAACCCGCCTTATTGCGACAGAAATAGTCAATGAGATAAGAAATCAGATAAAGGTTTTCGATAAGAAGGATAAAGAAAGCAACGATTTAAAAAAAATACTTGAGGAGGAAATATCGAAATTCGATTCAATAGAAGAGGTTAAATATTTAGGAGAATACCTCGTTGATTTGTGGAGAAAAACGCATGAATTTTAAATGGAGGTTTTTGAATGTCAAAGTATAACAGATTTTTGTGGATAATGGTTGGCGTGCTTGTAGTCGTTATGGTAGTCCAGTTTGTGATAACTGCCAACAGAAAGCCGCCATACGAACAAATTGCCTACCAGGCAGAATACATTTTCACTTACTCAACGCCCGTTGTCATAAATGACAGCGTCAAACTTTATTATGCAAATTCGAACGATCTTCAAAAGGCGCTTGACGAATACAACAAATTGAGTCCTCAGGACAAATTCAAATCTTACCAGCAGATGTTCGATAACCTTTCAAAATCGACCAAACTAAATCTTGTTCCTGTAAGTTACGATTCAACGGCCACCGTTTTGAATCCTAATACTCTCCAATTTACGGAGCACAGCGTTGTAGATGGGATAGTAACTGTGAAAGGATCGAATTATTACGTGTCGATGGGAAAGATTGGAATGAAACTCGATAAGAATTCCATTGTGACCTTTGAATTTCCTCTGGATAGCAGGATAATCTCTGTAAGCCCGACTCCAACGACGATTTCAAATTCAACTCTTACATGGCAAGGTCCGATGGATCTGTCCTTTCCGGAGGTGGTATTCACACGGTGAATCTGGCGTGGTTTGTGATCGGGGCATTAATTGGTGGGATCTCGGGAGGAATTGCTTATTTTTTGATCTCGAAAATTCGCGATCGTGGAAAGTACTATAATTTAGACATAACCGAAGATGTGTCCCGCCTTATAGGAAAGATCCAGCACGTTACAAACACTAATGTCGATACTTTAGACAAAAAGATATCCGAATTGAGAAGCGTGATTTACCAAGCAAATGAACTTTACATTAAATTAAATGAGAATATGGCAGATAGAATGAATAAAATTTCCGGAACTCCTCAAAATGCAATTCACGAGGATCTCATTAATGTTGAATCGAAAGAGGAGATCTTTAACGATTTAGATAAAGAGAGAAAAGTTCTCGATCTTGCGAAAAAAGGATGGAATACCAAAAAAATAGCCGAGAGTTTGAGTATAGGTGTCGGAGAGGTAGAGTTGATACTTAACCTTAACTCGGACAAAATCAATATTTAAAAGGAGGAGTTTTTATGCCAAAAAAGAAAAGTGACTATTCACAGATGAAAAAAGACCTTGAGTTCGAGTACAAAAGTGCGTGGATCGACCTCAACGAAAAAAAGGTAGATGAATTTTCAAAAGAGTACATACAATTCATGTCCCGCGGCAAAACTGAGAGGACATTTGCGGAAGAAAGCGTCAAATTGCTTGAAAAAAACGGTTACAGACCCATTGAAAAGGTCGATTTGAAAGAAGAGATAAAAGCGTATTATCTTTATCGTGGAAAGACGCTTGCGATCTTCAGAATGCCGAAAAAGTTCACCGGCGGCCTTAACGTAATAGCATCGCATATAGATTCTCCAAGGATCGATCTCAAGCCAAAGCCGATTTACGAAGATTCAAATATGGTGCTTGCGAAGACACATTATTACGGTGGTATAAAGAAATATCAATGGTTCAATATCCCTCTTGCCATCGTTGGTGTGGTCGTCAAAAGAGATGGGAAGGTCGTGAAAATTGATATCGGAAATGAGCCCGGAGATCCGGTCTTTGTAATGAGCGATTTGCTGCCGCACCTTGACAGGAATGAAAACAAAAAGATTTCGGATATAACGGGAGAGATGCTTAATCTCATAATAGGGTCAAAGCCGATAACTTTTGAAAAAATGGAAGGCGCTTTGAAATTGAATGTTTTAAAATTGCTCAATGACAAATACGGGATCGTTGAAGAAGATCTTGTGAGTTCAGAACTTGAGATAGTGCCCGCTTTCGAACCGAAAGAGATAGGCTTTGATAGAAGTATGATAGGCGCTTACGGCCATGACGATAAGATATGTGCTTTTGCAAGCCTTAAGGCTATTCTCGACAGTCCCAAGATTTCAAGACCAACTGTGATTCTCTTTTTTGACAAAGAAGAGATAGGAAGTTATGGAAGTACGGGAGCGTCTCATCAGTTCTGGATGTCATGGATAAAAAAGATATTGAAAGCACGAAATATAGAAACGGAAGTCGCCTTCGAAGACATAATCGAAGATACGGCTGTTCTTTCATCTGACGTGAATGCGGCTTTCGATCCGACGTTTAAGGATGTCTTTGAGGCTAACAACACGCCATACCTTGGAAATGGCGTTGTCATTACCAAGTATACCGGTGCACGCGGAAAAGCAGGCTCGAGCGATGCCGATGCCGAATTCGTCGGAAAGATAAGAAAGATCTTAAATGACAACAAAGTGATATGGCAGACGGGTGAACTCGGAAAGGTCGACGTTGGTGGCGGCGGCACGATAGCGCTCTTTTTTGCCGAATACGGTATGCACGTGCTTGATGTCGGACCGGCTTTGCTCGGCATGCATTCTCCATTTGAGATCGTCTCAAAGGCCGATCTCTACCAGACATATCTTGCGTATCTTGCCTTTATAAAGGATTACGAATAAGTTCCGTTATGAGTTTTAACCTCTTTTGTTATATAATCTCTTCGAGAGAATAACAAGAGAGGTTTTTTCATTGAAAAGTGAATGGAGGATAGTAGATTCTGATAAAGATTTAGAGCAGATCTTAAGTAAGAAATTTGGTGTAAGTCCTTTTCTTGCAAGATTACTTTCAAAAAGGGTAAAAAATATTCAAGAGGCCGAAGAGTTGCTCTTTCCCGAACGAATAAAACTTGGTAACCCCTACGATATGTTCGGAATGCACGATGTCGTAAGGGAACTGATCAAGATCAGGGAGAAAAAAGAGCCTCTTGTCATATACGGCGATTACGATGTTGACGGTGTTACCGGAACTGCTTTGTATTATTTGCTTTTGAAAAAGTGGGGATGGAATGTTGAGTATCACATTCCAAGCAGGCTTGAAGAAGGATACGGTCTCAGCAAGGAAAGCATAAAGAAATTTTCAGATGAAGGAAAGAAAAATTTTTTAACGGTCGATTGTGGGATAACCTCTATAGATGAGGTATGGTATGCAAATGATTTGGGATGCAAGATCATAATAACCGATCATCATGAACCTAAGGATGTACTTCCAGAAGCCACAGCAATAGTTAATCCCAAATGCCCGCAGGACACCTACTCTTTTAAATCCTTTTCCGGCGTTGGAGTTGCCTACAAGGTAGTCGAGGCTTTAAAGGAATATCTTCAAACCGATGATGATCTCGAAAATTATTTGGATATAGTCGCCCTTGGAACGATAGCAGATATCGTTCCTTTGATGGGGGAAAACAGGTACTTTGTCTATAAAGGTATCCAACTTCTCTCCTTAAAAAACAGAGTGGGGCTTTCTGCACTTATGGAAGCATCAAATGTTGATTTTGAAAATATAAAGGCCCACGATGTGGGCTTTAGAATAGCGCCAAAGATAAATGCCGTCGGAAGAATAGACAACGCAGTTACAGCCCTTCAATTGATAATCGAAGAAGATTCGAAGGAAGCCGCGAAACTCGCCGATGAACTTGTAAGAAAGAATCAGGAAAGACAGTTCATAGAGAATCAGATATACCAAGAGGCTATGGCAAGTCTCGACAATCTCGAAATAGACAAATTAAAGGCTCTCGTCATAGATCACAAAAACTGGCATCCGGGCGTTATAGGGATAGTCGCATCGAGAATACTTTCGATATATCATAAACCCACATTTATGATAAGTATAGATGGAGAGATGGCGAGAGGATCGGCGCGAAGCATCGATAACGTTAACATAATCGATGTGCTAAGCATGGCAAAGGATCTTCTTGAGGAATTTGGTGGCCATAAAATGGCGGCTGGATTTTCTCTCAGAACAGAAATGATAGGCGCTTTTAAAGAGAGAATAAATGAGATTATGGCCGATTACGATTCCGAATTGCTGAAGAGTGAATTACTTATAGATGACGAGATCGCTTTGGAGGATATAAATGAAGGATTTGTAAATGACATCGAAAGGCTGAAACCATTCGGGAATGGAAATGCCGAGCCAGTATTTCTCATAAGAGATCTCAGAATAGAACAGTTGAGGCCTGTTGGAAAAAGTAGTTTTAAGGCATTGCTTAGATCGAAGGAAAGCAGGATGGAAGGCGTTGGATTTGGCCTTTTGGAATCGACCAATGCGTTCAGATTCTCTCCCGGATACAAAACCGCAGATGTAGTTGCAAATATTTGGATAAACTCGTGGAATGACAGAAAGAGATACCAGTTGAATATAATAGATTTAGATGTAAAGGATAATCTTGTCCGTCATGATCACCATTTCGACGAGATAGAGATAGAAAGCATAATAAATCAAAACTCCTTTGTGATCGGCTCGGCCGATGTCATCGAGAAGATGATCATCGAAATGTCTAAAAAGGTTAGAAATCTTGTCATCGTTCTTCCGACCAATTCGATGCTTGCCGATCTATTTAATTCTGTTAAATCCTCTCTTTTGAATTTCAAACTCGGGTACGTTGATGCTCTCCATCCGCCATCGGATGAAATGGATATCGTCTTTACAAACGCGCTATCGCTTTGGAGAATTAAAAATTCCCCGAACTTGATCATCTGTGAGCCCCAGATGATGATTCACTCTTTTGCTTTTGATGAGATGCTGTACAACGTAGAAAGGTTAAATCCAAAAACACTTGTCTTCTTTTCTTCTTTCGTAAACCGGGAGGAAGAGGATAAGATAATCAGGGATTTCAATTGCAAGGTAGTGAAGATCTTCCAGAAACAAAATGTGGGGATAATAGACGATAGAAATGTCAAAAACAAAACTGAAATGATAATCGATCTCATAGAAAGTAAAATGAAGACCGCCGTTATTTTTTCCAACGCTCAAAGTCTTAAATCTTTTTATTCTAAACTTTGCAAGATTTATCCGGGAATGTGTTCGAATCAGGAAATAACCGTTTACAACGGCGTGAAAAATGTTTTCTTGAAATACTCAAAGGTCAATCTTTTACTAGTCAATGGAATGAACATTCCAAAAATGGAATTTGATAGGATAGTTTATTACGATTTTCCGAGAAATCACATGGAATTTCTTAAGCCCCCGGCGATTCTAAAAGAGAGATTCATTACCCTTCATATAGCCTTTGGATACGAAGATTTTGAACAAAATCTCAGAGATCTTGACGAGATCTTTCCATCTCCTTACAGGGTTATTGAAGGTGCAAAGAGTATACATAAGTTTGAAAATGAAGATCCAATCGATGTGCTCGTTAGGTCGGAGATAGCATCATCGAGATCCATCGCGAGGATATACCTTTCGATACTTTCTGAAATATCAGCCTTTGATGGCAAAAAAATAACGAGAATACCTTCGCTGAATGAAATAGAAAAAAGTTCAAGGGAAAGAGAAGGCAAGATGGAAAGGTTGAATTTAAGGTTTCTCGAAAGAGATCTTATGAATTCTCACGTCAGGAATATAGCAAAAATTTTCCAGAAACCCTTTGAAATTCATGAAAAAAGCGGCCATTGATATAGGAATAAAAAGAACTGGTTTTGCCTTTACGGATCCCGAAGAAAAGATAATCTCCAAGGTCAGAACTGTCGATACCTCAGATATAGACCGCGAAATAAGTGAAAATATGCCCTTATCGGAGATCATCGTGGGCTTTCCGATCAATTTACAAAATCATTTCACCCCTTCTACTTATATGGCAGTTAACAGAGCCATCGAGATTGCAAAAACTTTTGTTCCAGTACCGGTGTATTTGATGGATGAAAGGTTTACCACGAAGATCGCAAGCGAAATGAGAAAAAAACATATAATAGATGGAATAAGCGCCTCTATTTTGCTTGAAGAAAGGTTAAATGGATCAAAGGGAAAGAGAGTTTTTTGGTCACTTCCTTTTTTGTCTGACAAAATAGAATCCCTCTTTTCGCTTGGGCACTTTAATAACATATGTGTCATAGGAGAAGATTTAAGAGGCATCGAATGTAAGTCTAACGGCCTTAATTTTTTGATCTTTGAGGAAGATCCGGCCTTTTTTGTGTTAAGATCGGGTTGTAAAAATTGTACTTTACATTTTGGCATAAATTGGGATATAATTTTGCAAAGTGCAAATAACATTGATATGGTTATATGTTCTGAAAGATACGTTGAGAAAGCAAAAGAGATCTTTCGAGAGGGTACATTGATTGTAAGTGAATGTTCTGAAAATGAGGGTTTATCGATAGGAGGCAGATGGATCAGGATAGAGACCGTAAAAAGAAATCGAGAGAACTCGTAAATCTTTTCAAAAGCGTCAATATATTAACTTCTTTTATCACAATAATCATTGCCAACACAGCAGTAGGGGGATTTTTAGGTTATTACATCGATAAGTGGACATTCAACAACAAAATAATCTTTATTCTTTTACTTTTTTTGGGAATCATTTCTGGTATATACAATGGGATAAAGTATCTCCTAAAAGAGGTAGAAAAAGTCGATGGAAAGAATGACAAAGATTGATTTTTCCTTTAATATTTTTTTGACCTATTTGTTTTTCCTTCCCATCCTTTCAATGTGGGGATGGAAAGTTTTCGTCGGTTTTTCTTTTGGCTTTGTGTTTTCGGAGATCGGATGGCTTCTTCTTGGCGAAGATGTAGAAAAATTCAAGAATGGGAAGCGCAGAGCCATTCTAATTGGATTTTTTAAAAGGTATTTGCTTTTTTCTATTTTACTCTTGATGTCATTTTTGATCATGTCAGCCGAAGGTTTCTTTTCTGCCTTTTTGGGCCTTGAGATTTTGTCTTTGACACTTTTTGTTTCACCCGATCTCGTAAGGGATAAAGGAGAGTAGACAGATGAAATTGCACTTTTCGAAAGCGGAGAAGATCTTTTTGATGGTTTTTTTGTCCTTTTATTTTGCATTTGCCATATGGAATGCCGGAACGGTGGAATTCCCGGAGGGAGTAGGTCTTGTCTGGCAGGCAAATCTCCCTGTTTTAGGAATTGTAATAAATCCGCTGACCGTTATCATGACCGTTGTCATAGTTTTTGTCCTGATTTCAATCGGGATAAAGTTCAAAAAAAGTCTTTCTTTCATACCGTCAAGATTTCAGAGTGCCATTGAATTGTTGCTTTCCTTTCTTTACAATCTTGTCGAGGATACGATACCGGTTGAAGAACTTGTAAGACCTGTTTTTTATTTTGTCTCGACGCTCTTTCTATTTATCATCTTTTCAAATATCCTTGGAGGCATTCCTGGCATATCGGTGAGCCCGACCGGTGGAGGTTTATCTATCAATTTTTTTAATGACACTTGGTATCCGCCGACCGCAGATTTGAATACAAATCTTACCTACGCTTTGGTTGTTTTTGTAGCGAGTTATGTCTTCGCCATAAAGCATAAAGGGTTGAAAGTATGGGCAAAGGGTCTTATTTCTCCAAATCCTTTTATGCTTCCCATGAACATACTTGGAGAAATTTCGAGGCCCATATCTCATTCTTTCAGGCTTTTTGGGAATATAGGCGGTGGTTCATTGATAGCATTGATGCTTTCTTACCTTACAAAGTACACCTTAGTCCCCATTGTGGTATGGGGATTTTTTGGCTTTTTCATAGGCGCTGTTCAGGCCTATGTTTTTACGATACTTGCAGTCGCTTACATAAATGCTCAACTTGAATAATTAAGGAGGGATTATCTTGACAGATTTCACAATGGCACAGGCCATCGTGCAGGCAGGGAAGTACATAGGAACAGGTATAGTGATGGGTTTGGGAGCGCTCGGGCCGGCTTTGGGAGAGGGAAATATAGGTAGCAAAGCGATGGAGGCAATGGCAAGGCAGCCGGAGATGGTTGGAACTATAACGACGAGAATGATCCTTGCAGACGCCATAACAGAAACAACGGGCCTTTACGCGTTGTTGATCGCTTTTATGATACTCCTTTTTTAGGAGAAGAATATGTCGGGTATCTTTTTGAATTTCAACGGAACTTCTATTCTTCAACTGATGAGTTTCTTCATCTTGATGTACTTCATGGTTAAGCTGCTTTACAAGCCCTTTCTTTCGATGATCGACAAAAGAAAGGAAAGTGTCAAAGCAGAGTATGAAAAGGCTACATCTGAAAGGATAGAGGCCGAGAATCTAAGAAGAAATGCCCAGAAAGAATTCGATGAAATAAAACAGAAGATATCCATTTACGAAAAAGAGGCAAAAGAAAGAATCAGGGAATATGAATTGAGAGAAAAAGCGCGCATCGATAATGAGATAAAAGAAATGATGGAAAACGCCAGATCTCAAATAGAAAGTGAAAAGGAAAAAGCCCGGCAGATCATCGAAAAGAGCGCTGTTACAATTGCGATAGCGCTTGCCTCTAAGATCATTCAGCAGGAGATAGACGAGAAATCTAAAAAAGAGTTTTTGATGAAACAACTTTCAAAAATTGGTGATGACAAATGATAAGTTACTTATCTTACAAATACGCGGTTGCTTTGAGAAAGATAGAAAATAGAAAACTCATGATGGCAATCGACGCACTCGTGAATGTTAAAGATGAAAGTCTAAGATCTTTTTTTTACAATCCAACGATCTCTCCGAAGAAAAAGAGCGATGTTCTCGCTGGAGTTTTTGGTTTAGACGAAAGATCTAAGAAGTTTTTTGAACTTCTATTCCTCCACAAAAGGATTCATCTTTTAAAAGAGATAAAAGAGATAGTTCAGGATATATCTTTGCGTGAAAATGGGATGGAAAGGGTTTATGTAAAAAGCGCGACAAAACTCGATGAAAATGATAAAGAGGCGATTATCGAGGCCATAAAAAAGATCAAAGATATAAAACCAGTTTTGGTGATTCGCGAAGATCCTTCTCTTATAGCTGGAATCGTGATCAATTTTGAGGATCTGATGATAGATTTGAGTGCGCTTGGCGCTTTAAGAGATCTGGAATCCTTTATATCTGGGGGTATGTGATGTGCGGATAAATCCGGATGAAATATCCAAGGTTTTGCTTGAGAAGATAGAAAATTTTGAACGGATTCCCAATCTAAAAGAAGTTGGTCATGTTGTTCAAATGGGAGACGGCATAGCCCATGTTTACGGACTTGAGAATGCTATGTATGGAGAACTTGTCAAATTTGACAAGGGGCAGATGGGCATGATAATGAGTCTCGAAATAGACAGCGTTGGCGTTGTTGTGCTTGGAGACTACAAGAATATAAAAGAAGGAGATCTCGTTGAAAGAACGGGAAGAGTTGTTGAGGTGCCTGTTGGCGATGAACTCATAGGGAGGGTGGTAGATCCACTCGGCAAACCGCTCGACGGAGGACCTGCGATCAATTCCAGGAAAACAATGCCTATAGAAAGAAAGGCCGTCGGAATTATAGAAAGGCAACCTGTCAAGATTCCTTTGCACACCGGTATAAAGGCAATAGACGCGATGATACCTATAGGAAGAGGGCAGAGGGAACTTATAATAGGAGATAGACAAACAGGAAAGACTGCGATAGCAATAGATACCATAATAAATCAAAAGAATCAGAACGTTATTTGCGTTTATGTGGCCATAGGGCAAAAAAACTCTGAAGTTGCAAGAACAATTGAAAAGCTCAGAAAGACAGGTGCCATGAATTACACAACAGTTATCGTCGCAAACGCAAGTGATCCGGCCGCTTTAAGGTACATTTCCCCTTACGCAGGAGCGACTATGGCTGAAGAGTGGATGTTTTCGGGGAAGGACACGCTCGTCGTTTACGATGATTTGAGCAAGCACGCCGCTTCTTACAGGGAACTTGCCCTGCTTTTGAGAAGACCCCCCGGAAGAGAAGCGTATCCCGGCGATATATTCTACACGCATTCAAGGCTTTTAGAGAGATCTGCGAGGTTAAGCGATGAACTTGGGGGCGGATCGATGACAGCCCTTCCAATAATAGAAACTCAGGCAAATGATGTGAGTGCCTACATTCCGACGAACGTTATATCTATAACGGATGGTCAGATATACCTTGAGCCGTCTCTATTTTACGCAGGATTCAGACCTGCTATAAACGTGGGACTTTCAGTCTCGCGTGTCGGTGGATCGGCGCAAACAAAGGCCATAAAAAAAATAGCGGGTAATCTTAGAATAATGCTTGCCCAGTACAGGGAACTTGAAACCTTTGCTCAGTTCTCGACGGAACTCGATCCGTCAACGCAAGCCCAAATAAAAAGGGGCCAGCATCTTATGGAGTTGCTCAAGCAGGAACAATATGCAACGATGCCATTTGAAGAAGAAACAGTCTCAATATATGCGGGTGTAAAAGGATATCTTGATGATCTTCCGATGGGAGAAGTCAGAAAGTTCGAAAAAGATATGATCGAAAAGATGAAAAAAGAGACCAAAATCCTCGATGAGATACGTGAAAAAAAGGATATAGATGCCGAGACAGAGGAAGAATTGAAAAAATTTATTGAAGATTTCAAGAAGAATTTTGGTGGTAAATAATGGGGCGTGGGATGCAACTTGAGATAAAAAGAAAGATATCTTCGGTCAAATCGACGATGCACATGACCCGGGCCATGGAAATGGTTGCGACGGCAAGACTGCAGTTCTTGAGAAAAAACCTTAAAAATTTTTACGAATATGAAAAAATACTCTCTTCTGTCTTCGAAAGAGTTGCCGGTTCAATTGAGGATCTTGATGAAATAAAAGATTTGATATGGAGAGAACCCTCAAAGGTTATTTTAGTCGTTATAACTGGCGATATGGGACTTTGCGGAACCTATAACGACGAGATAATACAAAAAGCCTACGAAAGAGAGATGGCGTTGGGTCAGAAGTTTGATTCATTTTACATAATCGGCTCTAAGGCTTTTCGCAGGATGAAACACGATGGAAAAAGGATAAAAAGATCCATTTTAGAGTCTTATTCAAGACCATTTTACGACGATGCTCAAAGCCTTTCGAATGAACTTTTGAGGATATATCAAAAAAGGGAGGTTGATTGCATAGAGATAATCCACGGATATCCTAAAAGTTCTTTGATTCAAGATGTCAAGGACGAGATCTTTGTACCGATAAAGATCGAAAAGAAAGAAAATCTTGCACTTTACGATTTTGAGCCAAAACCGGAAGAGATATTCAGAACGCTTGTACCGCAGTATTTCGGATCTAAAATTTATAGAATATTACTTGAATCAAGGATATCCGAGCAAAATGCGAGGCAGAATGCCATGAGGAATGCGACCGAAAATGCCAAAAAACTGATAGACGATCTGACCTTGAAATACAACAAGATAAGGCAATTCTACATAACGCAGGAAGTTATAGAGATAACGAATAGCGCTGAAGTTCTAAAGGGAGAGAATTGAAATGGATAAGGGAAGAATAGTCGGAGTTGTTGGACCGGTTGTCGATGTAAGATTTTCTGACGGTCAGATTCCAAATATACATGATGCTTTGAAGGTTAAGGTCAAAGATAAGGAATTGTTGATGGAAGTAGAACAACTCGTAGGAGATGATATCACAAGGTGCATAGCACTTGACTCGACGGAAGGTTTAAGCAGAGGGATGGAGGTAGAGAACACCGGAGGGCCCATAACGGTTCCCGTCGGAAATGAAAATATGGGAAGGATCTTCAACCTTGCCGGAGAGCCTATAGACAGAAAAGGCGAGGTTAAATCGAAGGAAAGATGGCCAATATACAGGGAGCCACCCTCTCTCGAAGAACAAAACACAAAGGTCGAGATTCTTGAAACTGGAATAAAGGTCGTAGATCTTATAGCCCCTTTTCCCAAAGGCGGCAAGATAGGCTTTTTTGGAGGGGCGGGTGTTGGAAAGACCGTCCTTGTCATGGAAATGATAAGGAACATCGCCATAGAGCATGGAGGCTTTTCTATCTTTGCTGGGGTCGGTGAGAGGACAAGAGAGGGAAATGAACTTTGGAATGAGATGATAGAAAGTGGCGTTATGAATAACACCATTTTGGTCTTTGGCCAGATGAATGAGCCGCCCGGCGCGAGATTTCGTGTTGCGCTGAGCGCTTTGACTATGGCCGAATATTTTCGTGATGTGGAAGGAAGAGATGTTCTGCTTTTCATAGACAATATCTTCAGATTTGTTCAGGCCGGATCGGAGGTTTCGGCATTACTTGGAAGAATGCCATCTGCCGTTGGATACCAGCCAACACTCGCAACTGATATGGGAGAACTTCAGGAAAGAATCACATCTACCAAACGTGGATCCATAACTTCCGTTCAGGCTATATACGTTCCGGCAGACGATATAACAGATCCTGCTCCTGCCACGACCTTTACGCATCTCGATGCTACGATAGTGCTTTCGAGGCAGATTGCCGAACTTGGTCTTTATCCTGCGATGGATCCTCTTGAGTCGAATTCAAAGTTGCTTGATCCTTCGATAGTTGGAGAGGAGCATTACACCGTTGCGAGGGAAGTTCAAAAGGTTCTGCAAAGGTACAAAGATCTTCAGGACATAATAGCGATACTCGGAATGGAAGAACTGTCCGAAGATGATAGGCTCACAGTTCAAAGGGCGAGAAAAATTCAAAGGTTTTTAAGCCAGCCTTTATTCGTTGCAGAACATTTCAATAACGTGAAGGGAGAGTATGTTCCGATATCCGAAAATATACGGGGCTTCAAAGAGATCCTCGAAGGAAGGTACGATGATCTTCCGGAGCAGGCCTTTTTGATGGTTGGAACGGTGGATCAAGCCGTCGAGAAGGCAAAAAAACTTTATGGAGATTGATATGTTCAGGTTGAAGATAATAACCCCGGAAAAGACAGCCTTTGACAGAGATGTAAAATTCGTTGAATTTAGAACTATCGATGGTGCCATGGGCACATTACAAAATAGGATTCCACTCTTTGCCGCTTTGGCAATCTCGGAACTCGAGATAGAGGAAGTAGATGGGAGAAGGACCTTTTTTGCCGTTCACGGTGGAGTTGGGGAATTTTTCAACAATACCTTTACGATTCTCTCTGACGCCGCCGAAAGGCCCGAAGAAATAGATGTCGAAAGGGCAAGAAAAAGTCTTGAGCGTGCGAAGATTGACATTGAATCTGTTGAGGAAATAAGGAGAAAGGAACTTGAGATGAAGATTCAAAGAGCCCTTGTTAGGCTCAAAATCTCTGAAAAGAGGGAGAGGCGATCAGATTGAAAATCGCTATTTTAACGGGTGGAGGAGACTGCCCAGGTTTAAATGCCGTTATAAGGGGCATAGTCAAGGCAAAGAGGAATGAAGATGAGGTAATCGGATTCAAAAGAGGGTGGGAAGGAGCCTTAAACAACGATTATGTGAATCTCACGGAAGACGATGTCGAGGGTATACACCTGCTCGGTGGTACTATACTTGGCACGTCGAGGACGAATCCTTTCGGTGTCAAAGATGGCGAAAAGAGAATCTTAGAAAACTTTGAAAAAGACAAATTAGACGCTCTAATAGCCATCGGCGGTGATGATACTTTAAGCGTTGCAACGAAGTTTTGCGGGCTTGGATTGAAAATCGTTGGAGTTCCAAAGACTATAGACAATGATGTTTCGAATACCGATTACACCTTTGGGTTTCATACCGCTGTCAATGTCGGAGCAGACGCAATAGATAGACTTCAGTCAACTGCCAAGTCACATGGGCGTATAATGTTAGTGGAACTCATGGGACGGGATGCCGGATGGATAACTCTTGAGGCAGGCCTTGCCGCAGGGGCACATCTTATATTGATACCGGAATTTCCAAGGACTATAGAGGAGATAATAGAAATACTTGTCAAAAGGATGAAGGCAAAGGGATATGCTGTCGTTGCCGTTGCGGAAGGGTTTAAACCCACCGATCTCGAAAATGCTATTGGCGACAAATCCAGCATAGATCCATTTGGCCACATAAAACTTGGTGGCATTGCGCATTACCTTTCTGAGGTCATAGAGGAAAGGACAGGTTATGAGACGAGATCTGTGGTTCTCGGCCATCTCCTAAGAGGTGGAACGCCAACGGCTTTTGACAGGATTCTCGGCACAAGATACGGTGTTGAGGCGATGAAACTCGTTCAAAAGGAGGATTTCGGTAGAATGGTTGCCTTAAGCGGGAATAACATAATTTCCATTCCTATAGAATATGGGGTAACGACTAAGAAACTCGTTCCGTTTGAATATTATAAACTTGCGGAGATGTTTTTCGGATGATTGGAGAACATCCTTATGTCAAGTGGGCAATAAGGGTTATAGAATCCAAGATAAAAGAGGGAAAGGATATCGAGCCGGATCCAAAAATTACTCCCGCCGACCTGTTCCAAAAGAGGGCAGGGGCATTTGTAACGCTCCACACGATCGATGGAGATCTGAGAGGATGTATAGGCACATTTTTGCCAACAACTGCCGATCTTGCGCACGAAATAGCGCAAAATGCCATCGCGGCGGCCCTTGAAGATCCTCGATTTGAGCCGGTCAGCGCTGATGAACTCGATAAAATAGTCGTAAGTGTCGATATTTTATCGGCTCCTGAGGAAGTTAAGTCTGAAAGTGAACTGGATCCGAAAAAATATGGTATTATCGTTGAAAGTGGATGGCGAAGAGGATTATTACTTCCCGACCTTGAGGGCGTTGATACGGTTGAAGAACAGATAAGAATAGCGATGGCCAAGGCGGGAATAAGAAAATACGATAAAATTTACAAATTCACCGTTCAAAGATATCATTGATCGGGGGCAAAAATATGGAAGTCAAGCAAGCGGAAGAATTATCGAAGATGCTTTCGACTCTTGATGGGGTTATGAAAGCAAAGGTTGTGGTCGATCCGGAAAGTGGAGAACTGACGGAAGTTCACATTCTTGCTTACGGAGACAAGAATCCGAAGCAAATAGTAAGAGATGTCGAAACTGCCATATTAACAGTTGCCGGAGAAAGAATAGACAGGAGAATAATAAGCATAGCGCAAATAGGTGGAAATGAAAGCAGTGAGAATCCATCTTTTAAGGTTGAATCCGCAGGCCTTTCGGAAGACGGTAGCGAAATCGAGATTAGCGTCGAAATAAGTTTTGGCCTGTCTTCCAAAGAATCAAAGAAACGTGGCATAAAATCTTTTAAGAATGTGCTTAAACTTGCCGGTGAAGCGGCCATGGAAGCGATGGAGAATGTTTCGGATTCTAAATTGAAATTCTCTCTCGACGAGATAAGAGAGGTTACGATAGAAGATAGGAAGTTCTTCATAGGCACCATGACAGTTATATCTGGTACCGGTATGACGAGAGAACTCGTCTTTGCCGGCAAGATAGAGTTCAATTCAGTTAGAGACGTCGCGGAGGCGATTATCGAGAAGGTAAATGCCTCTGGTCTAAAGTTTTAAAGAGGTGATTTGATTGGCAAAAGTTTACGTCATTACGTCCGGAAAGGGAGGGGTCGGTAAGACAACACTTACGGCCAACCTCGGGACTATAATGGCTTCTAAAGGAGACAAGGTCGCCCTTATAGATGCCGACATAGGGATGAAGAATCTCGATGTTGTTTTAGGTCTTGAAAATAGAATCGTCTACACGAGCATGGATGTTGTCAACGGGAAGGTAGATGTATTCGATGCACTTGTCAGACACAAGCAACTGAAGAATTTAAGTCTTTTGCCGGCATCTCAGGTTGCAACCAAAGAGATGATATCGCCGGACGATATGAAAAAGATAGTGTCTCAGATCTCGGAAAAATTCGATTATATCTTAATAGATTGCCCTGCCGGCATAGAGAGAGGATTCAGAAATGCCGTCGCTCCGGCAGAAGAGGCGATCGTCGTTACCACGCCAGAATTGCCCGCGATAACTGATGCGGACAGAGTTATAGGACTTCTCGAAAATATGAACTTTGAGGATTCAAAAATACATCTCATAATCAACAGGTTCAAGCCGCACATGGTAAGACATGGAGACATGCTAACGGTTGATGATATAAAGTCTGCACTCTCGATCGATATAATAGGGATAGTTCCGGATTCCGAAGATGTTATAGTGGCAACAAACAAGGGAGTTCCTCTCGCTTTAATGGATGGAAAGGATAAGATGGGAAAGATACTCGAAGGAATTGTCCTGAGACTTAAAGGAGAAGAAGTTCCAATCCCGACCCTTGAAGAACTTGAGGAAAAGCAAAGTTGGTGGAAAAATTTCAGAAATCTTTTCAGACGGGATTGAGGAGATGATCCGATATGGGCTTTTTTGATTTCTTCAAAAAGAGAAAAGAAGACACGGATAAAGAGTCGGCGAGAGAGTCTGCAAAGGAGAGGCTTGGCACACTTGTTGGATCTGGAAGAAGGTTAGTCTACAGAATAGACGAGTTTGAGGATAGGGCTGATCTTGAGAGAAAAACAGAGGAAATAAAGAAAAAGATCCAGCAAGAGGCTTTGGAACTTTTTAAGACAGATGCGGACAAGATCAAGATAGTTGTCGAAGAGCACAATGGTTACGTTATAATAATAACGAATATAAACTTTGAATGAAATGATCGAGATAGGCATAAATAGTTCGAAACATTTTGAATTGATAGATATAACCGAAGAGGTCCGAAAGGTAGTCAGAAATAGCGGCATAAAGGAAGGAATATGCTTTCTTTATGTGCCACACACCACGGCAGGTATAACAGTCAACGAAGATGCAGATCCTGCGGTCAAAAATGACTTAATTTCATTTTTGCAAAAACTCGTTCCGTGGAATGGCGATTATTCGCATATGGAGGGAAATTCTGCCGCCCATATTCTCTCAACCCTTGTGGGGGTGAGAATGGAAATTCCAGTAAGGGAAGGAAATCTTCATCTTGGAAGGTGGCAGGGCATATTCTTTTGCGAGTTCGATGGGCCAAGAAGAAGAAACGTTGAGATTACGATGATGGAGGTGGGGAAATGAAAAAGGCGCTTTCATTCATTTTACTTTTTATCCCTGTCCTAACTTTTGCTATGTCCTTTCCTTACGGATCGGTCATGAATTTCAATCCGGCATATATGGTTTACAACAAAAATTGGTCCATCTCTTACGAGATGTACTTTGGAAAGAATGAATCTGACCTTTTGATCTTCCAGCCATTCAAGGATGGTTTTGCGGGGAAGATAGGACTTTACACATTCGGAGCGACAAGTGGCGTTGCATATTCTGTGGCGACAAAGGCCGGAAATTTGAATATCGGATCTGACTTTTTGATTTCCAATTACGGTACAGATCTATCTGTTACTTTGGGCCTTGGAATGGTTGAGCAGATCTCGCAAAATTTTGATCTGTCCGTTAGAATGCCACAGGTGCTTACTTATACCTATCAAAAAGGCATATCGGTTTATCCAAATTTTGAGGCCGGAGTCAATTTTCTTAACGCTTACTGGAATGCCGGGGCTTTTCTTTCGATAGGACAAATGGTCAGTGGCGGCGTGCTTGCGAACTTATCCATTTTCAATTTTCAAATTCTTGCAAGACTAAGTGGCGGATACGTTCCGCAAATTCCTTCTTTGAGCCAGAATTCTTTTGATCTTAACGTGGAAAGTTCGATAGGATCGATAAGTTTTGCCTACTTGTACAGAAATGCATGGGGAACTTATAATCCAGAGCAATTAAATGGATTCAGAGTGTCTGCGAAATGGTGATGTGAATGATAGATAGAGTTAAGATATACGTCGCCGCCGGAAAGGGTGGCAACGGTGTTGTCAGTTTTAGAAGAGAAAAGTTCGTTCCAAAAGGCGGACCGGATGGTGGAGACGGTGGAAATGGTGGTAGTGTTATCATAGAGGCAACATCTTCAATGAGCACATTGAGCGATTTTAAGTACAAAAAGCATTTTAGGGCCCAATCTGGAGAAAATGGTAAGGGATCTAATATGACCGGAAAATCCGGTGAAGACCTCGTGATAAAGGTGCCAGTTGGCACTATTTTAAAGATAGATGGAAGGATAGTTGCCGATCTCAGCGAGGACAAAAAGCGTTTTGTCGTTGCCAAGGGAGGAAAGGGAGGAAGGGGCAACGTCCATTTTGCCACACCAACGAGACAGGCGCCTACCATAGCGGAAAATGGAGAAGACGGAGAGGCCTACGAGGTTGAATTGGAATTGAAATTGCTTGCCGATGTCGGACTTGTCGGCCTTCCGAATGTTGGGAAGTCTTCTTTGATCGCGGCCATGACAAATGCGCGTCCAAAGATCGCCGATTATCCATTTACAACCCTCGAACCTGTCCTCGGTAAGGTTGAAATAGGGCGCGGCAAATCGTATGTCATTGTCGATATTCCCGGCCTCATAGAAGGAGCCCACGAAGGGAAAGGGCTTGGAGATGAGTTCTTAAAGCATGCGGAACGCACGAGAATAATCGCGCACGTTCTAAGCCTTACAAGCAACAGCATAGTTGAAGACTATCAAAAGATAAAAGAGGAGATGAAACTTTACAATCCGAATTTTGAGAAAAAGGGTGAGATCGTAGTGCTTAACAAATCAGATCTTGTCGATGAGAAAGTTGCAAGGAGGGCAAAAGAAGAATTCAAGGACAAGAAGGTCTTTATCGTCTCTGCCATGACGGGATCTGGTTTAGAGGATCTTAAAAAGGCCCTTTACTACGAAATACAAAAGGCTCCTACGACTGAATTTAGAATCGAGGAACTCCCGGAGAAGCCAGTAGAACTGCCGATCTTCGTTGAAAGAGAAGGAGACATCTTTGTTGTTAAAGGCAGTGAGGTAGAAAGACTTTTAAAAAAGTACCAGATAAATCAAAAAGATGGCATGGAAATCTTAATGAAGAAACTTGAAGTTCTCGGTCTCGAGAAGCAATTGATCAGAGCCGGAATAAAAGATGGCGATACTGTCGCGATAGGCGAGATGGAGTTTGAATTCTACAAATGATAGGAATTTACGGAGGCACCTTTGACCCGGTTCATAACGGCCATCTTATAATCGTAAATGGAATTCTCGAGATGACAGAAATCGAAAAGATTATCGTAATGCCGACAAGAGTTCCTCCTCACAAAAAGGGCAAGGTTTCGGCGGATTTTGAAAGACGCCTAAGATGGACAAAGATTGCTTTTGACGGAATAGAGAATGTTGAAATATCTGATTTTGAAAATAGACCGGATATTTCATACACAATAGATACAATTAGACATTTTAACGAAGTCCACGGTAAGATCGCCTACATAATGGGAGAGGACAGCTTTGTGAATATAGACAAATGGTACATGTATGAGGAGATATTGAAATCCGCAACAATTTACGTTTATCCTCGGTACTGTGACAGTTCAAAGACCGTCTCGATGATACAGAGATTTAAGATGTACGATGTAAATTTTCTTCCATTACCCATAATTGAGATTTCATCCACCACAATCAGAGAAAGGTCCGAAAAAGGACTATCCCTGAAAGGATATGTACCGGATAAAATCGAGAAGGAGATCTTTGACTTTTATTCTAAGATTTAGCCTTATCTTCCCATACTTTCCCCTATTTCTCCAGCGTAAACTACGGCAAGAAGCGTTTGCATTAACTCATCGTAAAAATTGGTCTTAAATGTTACAGTCGTACCGTCTCTTCGCTTTACTCCGGGGATGAGCGTTGCCTCGTCTGCCATCGCGGTGGATTTGAAACTTATCTCGACATCGTATGGAGAAATTATTTTGTAAGGTTTTATGAGCACCTTAGAGGTTCTCAAAAGCGCTTCCTTTGTCCCTTCGATGATCTCCTTCTTCAAAAGATTTTTAGGTTTCATTATAGCGGCGAATTTGCTAAGGCCACGTTTTGTCTCTATAAGTACGCTTTGCGGCATTTCTCCTTTTAATTCTTCGATGAGGGCATGATCGCCTATGACCATTGATACCGGGACATCGTAATTCCCTGCGAAGGCCGCGTTTATCGTCGATTCACTCATATGTTTCCCATTTATCTTTATTTCGTAAACGTCCGTCGAGTATGTATGATCCATCGTTCCTTTCATGGATCCAATGCTGGCATGGTATCCGACAAAGAAAACCGTCGAGAAACTCGCATCGAGACCTGTCATCATGTAATAATCTCTCAATCCGCCGCTTATGAGATATATCCTGTCATCATTTTCAGTAAAATCGTAAGAGAGATTTTCTCCCTTTGAGTGTGAATCGCATATTAGTATTTGTTCGATCTTGGAATTGAGATCCGACGATTTTATTCCATCCAATATCCATGTTAGAGTTTCTGCCATATATCTGCCAAGGTACCTCGGATCTTTTTCTTCGACATGATGCCATGAATTTATGCCCGGTAATCCTTCCATATCAGTCGAAATGAAGATCTTCATGATCAAACCTCCTTTTTAATTTTGAATTGCACCGCCAATCAATTCTTTTTCTTTGTAAAAGGCTATAACCTGACCGGCAACAGGAATCGCGCTCTCGTAAAATAAAACGCTTTTCTCCACGGGATCGAGACGGCATCTTATTAGAGGTCCTGTGCTTCTTAATTTGCACATACAGTCGAATGGTTTACTTACATCGTACAAAAGATTAAGATCATCGATTTTTATACCTTCCTTTACCAGATCGCTTTTGTCTCCAACGATTACGGTATTTGTGGCAGGATCGACGCCTATGACGTAAACCCTTTTTCCAGCCGCAATGCCTACTCCTTTTCTCTGTCCCCTGGCGTATATTTGATAGCCTTCATGGGTGCCTATGATATTTCCGTGTATGTCCTTTACCGGACCTGGCCTGATTGGGATTCCTTCATTTTCAAAAAATTTTTTGAGATTTCCATCTGGAATAAAGCATATATCCTGGCTGTCAGGCTTTGTACCAACCAAGAGTTCGTTCTCTATCGCTATCTTTCTTACCTCTTCTTTTTTCATCTCTCCAACTGGCAGAATAAGTTTTTTCAGAATATCTTTTGTAAGAAGGGAAAGAAAGTAGGATTGATCTTTTTTTGTATCCGATCCCATGTAGATCTTTCCGCCTTTTACGAAAGCATAATGGCCCGTAGCGAATAGTTCGATTCCGAATTCTTTTCCGATCTTTTCAAGAGCCCAGAATTTCATCTTTTTATTGCACCACGCACACGGATTGGGAGTTATTCCCATCTGATAATCTTTTATGAAATCTTTTATTATTCTTTCTCTGAACTCGGCCTTTAAATCTATTATTTTGATCGGTATATCTATTTTTTTTGCGATCTTGATCGCGTCAGAGGTATCGTCAGGACTGCAACATACTTTATGATTTAATGAATATCTCGAAAAGAACAGATCATCTTCCATTTTGAAATGGACTCCCACAACTTCGTACCCCTGCTTTTTCAACAGAAAAGCACTTACAGCGCTATCAACTCCTCCGCTCATTGCAACCAAAACTTTCAATTTTTCACCCCAATCAGATCGCGATCTTGATTTTTGACGTTAATCATGATATAATCTCTATGTAACAATTTTTAACTGTGCTTTCTTTTATGTAAATGGACGCACAACACGCGAATCATATCATCTTATTTTACAATATCCGGAGTGAATAATTAAATGGGCCATTTCATTCACCAAAGGTTGAAATTGAAAAACACGCTTTTTCTTAGCAACAAAATGTTGCTTTCTTTGAAATTACTCAACATGAATATCATCGATCTTGAGGATGAAATAGAGAAGATCGCGCAGGAGAATCCTTTTATAGAATTTGAAGTATTTCCAAATTTAAATTTTGTAAGAAAAACAGACACAGAGGAAGAATACGATATAGAAAATTACGAGATTGAAAATCGTTCTTTGAAATCTCATTTGATCGATCAATTTTATCTTATGGATTTTACAAAGGAGGAAGAGAGAATCTTCCTCTATTTGATTGATTTTATAGACGATCGCGGCTTTATAAAATCGGAAATCACCGAGATCGCGAAAGAATTAGCAGTCGATCCGCGGCAGGTTGAAAGGATGATCGAAATTTTGAAATCCTTCGATCCGCCGGGAATCGGAAGCAGGGATGTTAAAGAAGCGCTCCTTGCGCAGACCGATGATCCCCGGTTACATACACTCATAAATATGCTCGAACTTCTTGATAAAGATCCCGCCACGGTTTTGGCAAAATCAGGAATGAAAAGGGAAGAATTTCAGGAAGCACTCGAGAGACTAAAAAAGTTAAATCCGTATCCGGCGAATGGGTTTTACGATTCTCTGTACACGCAGTACGTTGAACCTGATATTTTTATTTCTAAGGGAGATAACGGGTTTGAAGCGTACGTCAATGAAAGGATCGATTTGAGGTTTGCGGATTTAGAACTTTACGAAAAGATGATTGAAAGCGGAGACAAAAAGCAGATCGAGTTCGCGAAATTAAAATACGATCAGGCAAAGAACTTGATCGAGTCTTTTGTCAAAAGAAAGGAGACCCTGATTAAATTTGGCCAGATCATCGCGCAAAAGGAAGAGACATTTTTTAAGGGTGGGAAGTTAGTACCGTTGAAAGTCGGATGGATCGCAAATGAAATCGGGGTAAACCCTTCGACCGTGACAAGAATCATCTCTTCAAAATACGTTAAAACCCCAAATGGAATATATCCTCTAAAGTATTTTTTTGAAAGGTTTATATACAGGAATGAAGATAAAGAAATATCGAGAGAAGAGGTTAAAGAAAAGATCGTCAAATACATAAGGGAAGAAGACAAAAATTCGCCTTTATCGGACTTTGAAATTCAAAAAAAACTCAAGGATGAAGGAATAGATCTAAGCAGAAGAGTTGTTGCAAAGTACAGAGAAGAACTCGGTATTCCGGGCTCATCGAGGAGAAGGTTAAAGTGAAGGCAGTCATTTTTGCGGGAGGAGATTACAGATTCCCACCTTTTTACAAAGAGATTTTGAGATTTTTTGATCTAAAGATAGCCGCTGATTCCGGTGCAAATTTTTTGAATTCTCTTGGAATATTGCCGGATATCTTGATAGGAGACATGGATTCGATAGAAAAAGATACTCTCGATCTGTGTCAAAGGAATAAAGTGAGGATCGTGAGATTTCCTTCCGAAAAGGATGAGATAGATACAGAACTTGCACTCATCGAAGCGCAAAAAAATGGTGCGAGCGCATTTTTCATAGCAGGCGCTTTTGGAACAAGACTCGATCAAACCCTCGGAGTTTTCAGACTGATGGAACGTTTTAAGGCAAGTATCACCTTTAACGAAGATTTGTGTGCATTTGTCATAGATCGGCCTCTTTACCTTGAAAGTCGTGCCGGAGAAAGATGGTCTGTTATTCCGCTTCAAAGAGATGTGGAAAATGTCTCTTTGAAGGGGTTCAAATACAATTTAGACAGAAAGAAGATGGAATATCTCAGACCTTACGGCATAAGCAATGAATCGAAGGGAAAAGAGGTTTTTATAGATCCAGGGAATGGGAGGTTGCTTGTCTTCAGATACCATTCGAGAGATGTCGGATGGATAGATGAATTTTATTCCAAATTAAAATAGAGGTGAGGTAAGGTGAAGGAAGAGAAAACGATCCGTCAGTTAAAAAAGGAGGCTATGTCTCTCAGGATCAAAGGTTATTACAACATGACGAAGGCCGAGCTTGCCGAGGCTATTTCCAAAAGAAGAATGGAACTCGCAAAGAAGATGCGCGAAATCGAGAGGATGGAGATCGAAGAGTTGAGAAATCTTTCCAAAGAGTTCAATCTAAAGATTCCGTGGAAATCGACAAAGGCTAATTTTATTAAGAAATTAAAGAGATTTTTTGAAGATTTAAAATTGAGCCAGGAAATTGAAAAAGCGCCTCCTTCCATCTCTTCAATATCTGCCTACGAATCTACCTACGAAGAAAAAGTTACAGTCGTTCCAAAGCAATCTCTTCCTTCCACTTATTACAAAGACAAATTAGTTGGCCTCGAAATCAACCAGAACTGGATCTATCTTTATTGGGACTTTTCTCCTCAAACTTATGAAATCATCAAAAACCATCCTCGCGTCGTCTTAAGAGTTTACGATGTCACGTACATAGAATTCAACGGTACAAATGCCCACAGAACCTTTGAAATGGAAATAGATGAAAAGATGAGAAAATATTACGTTTATGTTCCTCAACCCGGAGCCGATTATCTTGCTGAAATAGGATACAAAGAGAATGAAAGATTCATTCCGATCTTAAGGTCCAACCTAGTCTTGACACCTCCATCGATGCCAAGAATGGCTCAGATGGAATTGTGGATGGATCTGAGAACAAAGCGCAAATTCACCGAAATGGGGCCATCGAGGAAGATGTTAAGAATAGAAAGACTTATAGGCTCGACATCTATGCCGACAAGTGGCGCAAGATCGGGTGAAGGATCATTCTTTTTTCTTAGCGGGAGGCGAGGATCTTGAAAGGTAAGATAATTTTGATGCTTCATGCGCATTTGCCATACGTTAATCATCCAGATCACCCTTACTTCCTCGAAGAAAACTGGCTTTTTGAGGCGATAACGGAAACTTATATACCTCTCTTGATGGTCTTTGAAGGATTGAGAAATGAAAATGTTCCATTTGGCATAACGGTCTCGGTAAGTCCACCGCTCATAGAAATGTTAGCAGATCGTACGCTGATGGACAAATATAAAAGGCATCTTCAATCTTTAATAGAACTCGCCCAAAAAGAGGTCTCTTTGACAAAGAATGAAGAACCTCTGAAACACAAAATGGCTTTGAAATATCTCGAGGATTTTGAATCATACCTTTCATTTTTCGAAAAATATGGAAATTTAATAAACGCATTTAAAGAATCTGCAAAGGACGGAAATGTTCAACTTATAACCTGCAATGCAACACATGGGTTTTTGCCACTCATGAAGATTAATCCAAGGGCAGTCCATGCCCAGATTGCTATTGGCGTTAAAGCATTCGAAGAGAGATTCAAAATGCATCCAAATGGTATGTGGCTTGCAGAATCCGGCTATTATCCGGGTCTCGACAATGAACTCGCCGATCAAAATGTCAAGTTCTTTTTCGTCGATTCTCACGCCCTCTGGTATGCCGATATTCCTCCACATTACGATGTTTACAGGCCCGTTATGACTCCGTCTGGCGTCTTCGTTTTTGCAAGAGATCCGGAATCGAGTGAACAGATATGGTCTGCCCAGTTGGGATACCCCGGAGACTGGAATTACAGAGAATTTTACAGGGATATAGGGTTCGATAGGCCATTCGATTACGTAAGACCTTACATAGATCCTTCAGGCGTCAGAACGAATACAGGAATAAAGTACCATAAAATAACCGGTAATGTATCTCTTGGAGAGAAAGAATTATACGATCCGGATATCGGAATTCAAACTGCTCTAAGACATGCGAGAGATTTCGCACAAAAAAAGGCATTACAGGTAAAAAGATTGAAAGACCAGATGGGAATAGATCCCATTATAGTCGCCCCGTTTGATGCCGAGCTTTTTGGACACTGGTGGTACGAAGGGCCTAAATTTCTCGAATTTTTTCTTAAAGAATCTGCCGGGTCAGAACTTTTTGAAACATCAACGCCAGACAGGGTTATAAATTCTATCGATGAGGTACAGATTTTGACGCCGGCCCAGTCGAGTTGGGGTGCTAATGGGTACAACGAAACATGGATTAACGGTTCAAATGACTGGATATATCCGCATCTTCACGAAGCCGAAATCAGGATGACAGAACTTGCGAATGAGTACTACCATACCTCCGATCCTCTTTACATACGTGCTTTGAACATGTGCGCGAGGGAACTTTTGCTTGCGGAATCGAGCGATTGGGCCTTCATAATGACGACGGGCACCTCTGTTGAATATGCAGTTAACAGAACTAACACACATTTATCACGTTTTCTTGAGATATATGATGCAATAAAGTCGCATAATATAGATGAGAGGTCAATAGAGCTTTACGAGTGGCTCGATCCGATTTTTCCTTACATAGATTACAGGGTTTACGCATAACCCTGTTTTTGGTGTGAGGAAAAAAATAAAAAAGATCAGGAGGTTAAAATGGCAAAGAAAATGAGTACCATGGATGGGAATACCGCTGCAGCCCATGTGGCATACGCTTTTACAGAGGTTGCAACGATATATCCTATAACACCATCCTCTCCAATGGCCGAACTCACGGATCTTTGGTCTGCCCAGGGGAGAAAGAATATTTTCGGCCAGAGGGTAAATGTCGTTGAGATGCAGTCTGAAGGTGGTGCCGCAGGAGCGATGCACGGAGCGTTGGTCGCGGGTTCTCTTGCCACTACCTATACCGCTTCGCAGGGATTACTTTTGATGATTCCAAATATTTACAAAATAGCGGGTGAACTTTTGCCTGGCGTATTTCATGTTGCCGCAAGAACTGTCGCAGCCCACGCGCTTTCGATATTCGGCGATCATTCTGATGTTATGGCTTTAAGGCAGACTGGTGCCGCTCTTCTTGCTTCCGGAAGTGTTCAGGAAGTTATGGATCTTGGAAGCATAGCCCATCTTGCTGCCATAAAATCGAGAATACCATTTGTACACTTTTTCGATGGCTTTAGAACATCTCACGAAATTCAGAAGATAGAGGTGCTTGATTACGATGTACTGGCAAATCTTCTTGATAGGGATGCTCTAAAGGCGTTCAAAGATAGGGCACTAAATCCCGAACATCCTAAAACGATGGGAACTGCCCAAAATCCTGATATATTCTTTCAGGCAAAAGAGGCATCTAACAGATTTTACATGGCCGTGCCTGATATCGTGGCCGGATACATGAAAAGCATATCACAGATAACCGGAAGAGAATACAAACCTTTCAATTATTACGGAGATCCCGATGCCGATCGTATCATAATCGCGATGGGATCGGTTACTGAGACGATTTCGGAGGTCGTTGATTATTTGAATTCAAAAGGCCAACGTGTTGGTGTTATAAAGGTTCATCTTTACAGACCCTTCTCCGAAAAGTACTTCTTTGACGTTCTTCCGAAAAATGTCAAAAAAATAGCAGTCCTTGACAGAACCAAAGAGTCTGGTGCTTTAGGTGAGCCCTTGTACGAGGATGTCAGAACGTTGTTCTATGGAAAGCAAAATGCTCCTCTCATCGTGGGCGGCCGTTACGGACTAAGTTCCAAGGACACGACGCCAGCCCAGATAAAGGCCGTCTTTGACAATCTGGAAGAGAAAACGCCAAAGAACTGGTTTACGATAGGCATCGTTGATGATGTCACAAACACATCTCTGCCCGTTAAGGAAAAGATAAATACCTCTGCGGAAGGCACTATAAGGTGCAAGTTCTGGGGGTATGGTTCTGACGGAACTGTCGGTGCCAATAAAGATGCCATAAAGATCATCGGGGACAACACCGATATGTACGCGCAGGGATATTTCGCGTATGATTCCCATAAATCCGGTGGAGTAACGATTTCGCATTTGAGGTTTGGAAAGAAACCTATAAGATCGACTTATCTTATAGAAGAGGCCGATTACATAGCCTGCCACAAACAATCTTACGTTTATCAGTACGATATACTCGATGGTCTCAAGAAGGGTGGCACTTTTGTCCTCAACACGATATGGTCCCAGGCGGATCTCGACAAGAAATTGCCGGGAAAGATGAAGAAGTATATCGCTCAAAATAACATAGATTTCTACATAATAGATGCTACCCACATTGCGATGAACATAGGGCTCGGTGGAAGAATAAACATGATAATGCAGGCGGCCTTTTTCAAACTCACAAATGTCATTCCAATAGAGGATGCCGTTAAATATTTAAAAGAAGCTATAGTTCATTCTTACGGCTCCAAAGGAGAAAAGGTCGTCGAAATGAATTACAAAGCCGTCGATGAGGGAATAAATGCTCTTGTCAAGGTTAAAGTGCCCGATTCATGGAAGAACGCAAAAGATGACGAAAATATGCCAGTTCTTCCAGAAAGACCTGATTTTGTCAAAAACATAGCCGATGTCATGAACAGACAGGAAGGAGACAAATTGCCGGTTTCGGCATTCGTTGGCAGAGAAAATGGAGAATTTCCTCAGGGAACGGCAGCCTACGAAAAACGAGGAATTGCCGTTGAGGTGCCTGAATGGCAGCCCGATACCTGCATTCAGTGTAACCAGTGCGCCTTTGCCTGTCCACATGCCGTTATAAGGCCATTTTTACTCGACGATGAAGAGGTTAAAAAAGCACCGAAGGATTTTGTCACAAAGAAGGCAACTGGTAAAGGACTCGAAGGCCTTCAGTACAGAATTCAGATCTCCCCGTTAGATTGTACTGGATGCGGTGTCTGCGTGGATGTTTGTCCGACTCCGAAGAAGTCTCTCGTCATGAAACCTCTTGAAGATCAGGAAAAAGAAATTCCAAATTGGGACTTCGCCATAAAAGAGATTTCGGACAAATCAGATCGTGTTCCTATCGACACGATAAGGGGAAGCCAGTTTGCAAGGCCGCTTCTTGAATTCTCTGGAGCATGTCCCGGATGCGGAGAGACGCCTTACGCGAAACTTGTTACCCAGTTATTTGGAGACAGAATGATAATCGCAAATGCAACGGGATGTTCATCGATATGGGGAGCCTCCGCGCCTTCGACGCCTTACACCGTTAATGCCGAGGGAAAGGGTCCTGCATGGGCAAATTCACTCTTTGAGGATAATGCGGAGTATGCATTCGGTATGGCTTTGTCTGTTAAATACGCAAGAAACAGACTTGCTGATTTGATGAATGAACTCATAACTTTGAATATACCGCAAGAAATTAAAGCGCCTTTCAAAGAATGGCTCGATGGAAAGGATGACGCAAGAAATTCAAAAGCCGCGACTCTCAAGATTTTGAAGGTTCTCGATACAAAGGTTGAAAACAAAAGGGCTATGGAGATCTTAAAAGAGATAAAGGAAAGAAGAGACATGCTTGTTAAGAAGTCCATCTGGGCCTTCGGAGGAGATGGATGGGCATACGACATAGGATATGGCGGTCTCGATCACATACTCGCCTCCGGTGAGGATATAAATGTGCTTGTCTTTGATACCGAAGTTTACTCGAACACGGGAGGACAGGCATCAAAGTCTACTCCGGAAGCGGCCGTCGCACAGTTTGCGGCATCCGGGAAGAAGACTGCCAAAAAGGATCTTGGAAGGATGGCGATGACTTACGGATACGTTTACGTGGCCCAGGTTGCTATGGGTGCAAATATGAACCAGACTCTTAAAGCATTTTTGGAAGCGGAAAGTTATCCAGGTCCTTCTTTGATAATCGCTTACTCTCCGTGTATAAATCACGGAATAAAGGCTGGCATGGGAAAGATGGCCGAACAGGAAAAGCGCGCCGTCGAATCGGGATATTGGCATCTTTACAGGTACAATCCATTGCTACGCAAAGAAGGAAAGAATCCGTTCGTGCTTGATTCGAAAGAGCCTAAAGTTTCATTCGAAGACTTCCTCATGAGCGAGGTAAGGTACTCTTCACTTAAGATCACCTTTCCCGAAATCGCCGATCAACTGTTCAAATTGGCGGCCGAACAGGCAAAGGAAAGATATGAGATTTACAAAAAATTAAGCGAGGAGGCGTTGTGATGAATGCCATAGATTACGCCTTAAAGATGGAATTAGACGGAAAAGCCTTTTATGAAAAGCAATCAAAAGAGAGCAAAGATTTACGAATAAAGCAGATCTTTGACATGCTCGCGCGCGATGAACAGAGACATTATGACATAATAAATGGATTCAAAAAATCATCTTACAATTACAAAGGTACGGACACCTTTAAAACGACAAAAAACCTCTTTTCAGAGATGATAAACAAAAAGGAGAATTTCAAAGCAGATGTCAATGTCTTTGATATCTACAAACAGGCAATAGAGATGGAAAAGCGGAGTGTCGATCTATACCTTAACGAGGCAAAAAAATCGACAAACAAGGATGAAAAAGAGATCCTTTTGAAATTGTCCGAAGAAGAAAAAAAGCATCAAACGATACTTGAAAATTTAATGGAATTCATAAGAAAGGGAGACGAATGGGTCGAATCGCCCGAGTTTTCCCATCTTGACGAATTCGATAAGTTTTCCCAAAGAGACAAGTATTGAAAAACTATGGTAAAATAGAACGGATCGAAGGATCCGTTCTATTTTTTGATGGGGGAAAAGATGAGTGAAAAATCAAGAAGATTTGTGGCCGAATGGTTATTCAATCATGAACCTCAATTTGTGGTTATAAATTCAAAAGATTCCGTTGAGTTCTTCAGGTATCCGAGAAAGATAAGTTTGAAATTCAACGGTACGAATTACGATTTTTCCGTCGAATCGGATTCAGAAAGATTCGAAATGGAGATAGGGAATGATTTTACAGCCCTCTGCCCAGATAAATACAAGGAGAGTTCTTTGCTCATAGTCGATTCTGTGATCTCTGTAGAGATAGTCGAGCGTTTTGAGAGGTAGAAATGATCTCCATAGGTGAAGACGTATTTGTCACGGAAAATCTTAACGGAGCGTCTAATGCAGGCGTTGTGATAGGAAAAAAGGGAATCATCGTTGTCGATTCGACCTTTTTCCCATCAAAGGCCATCAGATTGATGGATTTTATCTCTTCGATTTCGTCAAAGATTATCCTGTACGTTGTGAACACACATTATCACCTTGATCATACTCTCGGTAATTGCGCCATAGAGGCACCAGTCATCTCGAGTGAAATGACGAAGGATTATTTAGAACGAATAGATTTCGAGAAATTTCGATCCTCGCTTGAGCCCATTATTCAAAAAGAATTGAAGGATGCACGCATAGTCTTTCCATCGATCACATTTAACAGAAAGATGACCGTAGATCTCGGAAATAAAAAGATCGAGATTTTGCGCGTTGGAGGCCACACGCCCGATTCTTCGATAATCAAAGTTTGGCCAAATGGAATATGTTTTTGTGGTGATCTTCTCTTTTCCGGTTATCACGCAGAAATAACTTCTGAATCTGATATAGACTCATGGATAAAGATCCTTGGTAAGTTGAAAAATGAAAATTTGAAGTGGTTTGTCCCAGGCCATGGTTCGATCGGAAGCGTAAAAGAAGTGGATGAAATGATGATTTATCTCGAAAAATTTAAATCCCTTTCTTTTATGATAAAATCTAATAAAATTGATGATGTTATCGAAAAATTCGGTGATGATCCCGTCTTTGCGAAAAGAGGCTTTCCGTTGCTCTTTGAGGATAGTCTTATTGAATATTTAAGGAGGGATGATGTTGGAAAGAACGCTGGTCCTTATAAAGCCAGACGGCGTTGAAAGGGGCCTTATCGGAGAGATAGTTTCGCGCTTTGAGAAAAAAGGTTTTAAAATCGTTGAAATGAAAATGTTTAAGATGGACAAAAAGCTTGCCGAGGCCCACTATGAAGAACACAAGGGAAGGCCTTACTACGAAAAACTCATAAATTACATTACGAGTGGCAAAATAGTCGCGATGGTTTTAGAAGGTGATAATGCCGTCGAAATCGTAAGAATGATGATAGGTAAAACCTCTCCTCTTGAGGCCTTGCCGGGAACTATCAGAGGCGATCTCGCACTCAACGTTACGGTGAATTTAGTCCACGCTTCCGATTCTCAGGAGAATGCGAAAAGGGAAATAGACAGGTTCTTTCCATCTAAGGGGGAATGAAAATGGCAGATGAGATTGAAAATTTAAAGAGGGAAAATGAGCATCTCAAAGAAAGGATAAAATGGTACGAAAGCCAGATAGAGCAAATGGAGACTCTCATAAATCAGTACAACGAACTTGTCAGGCGCGAATTTGATAACCTCGAAAATGTCGTTAACAAAATGGGCACACATGAGGTTATAGATCCCGTAACGAGGGTTTACTCGCGCGATCACATGCTTGCATATTTGAACTTCATTTATTCTAAGGCCTTTGAAATGAACCTGAAGTGCGCCCTGATCTTCTTTGATATAGATGACTTTGAGCAGAGAACGAAGATGCTTGAAAAGCAGGAGATAGATATTTTGATGAGGGAAATTGGTAAATTTCTCAAAAATGCCGTAAGAGTTCCTCTTGACATGGTAGCGAGGATAGGGTTTGATGAATTTTTGATACTTGTGACTGAAACTCCGAGAGAAAATGTCATATCCATAGCGAAAAGAATAAACAAATCATTTGCCGCTCAAAAGTTCGAAATAGATGGCAAGATGATCGGTATGACATGTACTATTTCCGTCGTTACCTTTCCAGAGGATTCACAGGAAATCGCAAAACTTCTCGATTTGGGAGAAAAATTGCTCGAGATCGGAAAGCAAAAAGGTAAGAATATGGTGATCTTTTCAGAATGAGCGATATATCCATTATAAAGTTCGCGGGCCAGAGCAAGGTAACGCTTGAAGGGTACATAGGATACTTCCTTATCACAAGAAGCGGAGATTTCAAGTACGATGTTATTCAATATCCGCTGAGTTTTTCTTCGATGATAAATGTCAGTTTCAAAGATGATTTCAAGTTGATCCAGTTGAGGATACCGCAGATAAAAAACAGGATGGTCAAAAGTTCTCCCGAGATAAAGGAGATGAACAGCGATCTTGAAAAATTCATAAGCAAAAAGATAAATTCGGACGTATCCTTTAAGCACAAAATTAAAATCGCGATTCAAAATGCCGACGTCGAAGTTATAGGTTCTATAATAGAAGATTTTTTCAAGGAATGGGTCGATTCAATTAAGATGAGTGTGGACATCCAGGAGATGACATTTGCCGAGTTTTCGAAGCAACTCTCTAAAGTTGGAAACAGCGAAGATGCTTTCAAGGCCATAAAGAGGGACGATCTCAAGGACCTTTCGGAGGCCTATCCTATAGTTGATCCAATTGCCGGAAAATCGATAAATGATTTCAGAATAGGAGAGAAGATTTATTTTACCGTTTTGAGATTCGCAAATGATCAGGTAAAAGCAGAAATGCTTAAAAAGTTTCCGGACGATTTTAACGCACAGGGTGAAAATGTTTCCCCTCTTGTCGGAAGGATAATATCAAAAGAATTCGTTCCGGAGTTTGGAGAGGATTTCACTCTTATAAAAATAGAATGCCAGAATTTTTACTTCAAAGCCATAGTGTTAAACAGCATGAATTTGATGACGACATCTGTGGGAGTTCCGATCATAGGCAGTTCTCAGTCCACAGCGCCACGTCAAACAAGGGTTAAAAATGATGAGGAAGAGGTACATCTCCATCTTGCGGATATCCTTATAGCGGTTATCCTTGTCGCTGGAATAGTCGGAACAGCCCTGGGGATAATGTACTTTTTTTTCATAAAATGAAAAAAGGATCCGTACTCATTGAATCTCTTTTATTTTTGATTTTGTCTTTTGTTTTGTTTTTGATAGTTAATTCTGCCTTTTCGTCCTTGATGAGAAATCAAAGACAGATAGAGAAAGGATCTACAGAACTATCTCAGATCATCTCGATTTCGAATCTGTCTTACGATGATCTTTCATTGATAAATTTGGGGGAAACCAGTGAATACAAATCCACAGTCACGGGGGAAACTTTCAGGATCGGTAATAATTGAATTACTCGTCGCCTTTTCGATCTATGCAACAGGCGCTGCGATAACTTATGAATCTATAATGATCTTGGTAAAGATGATCCAAGAGTTCTCAAATTCTAATCAATTTGTTCAAGATTTTGAAGATGTCATACTTTACATGCACAAAGAGGTGAAGGGCCGGGAACTCGAATTAATAGTCTACAACGATAGTTATATCGAACACTCAATACTTTTGATAGGGTCCGATCCGGTTATTGCCTACCAGTTGTTCTGGACAGAAAACAGATCTTCTCTGAGAAGGCTTGTGGCAAATGGCCATGAGGATATCCACAAACTATCTGAATTAAGGCCGGGAAGTATTTACTTTAACACCCATTTTTCTGGTTTTAACTCCCTTTACAACGGAAAGGAACCTTTATCTTTCAAAATAGAGGAAGGGTACATAGCCTTCAAATTCGGAAAATTAAAAACATACATAGGGAAGGCCTCTAATCGCTAAGCGCCTTTTGGATGGCATGCCATGCGAGCGTGGCGCATTTCACGCGCATTGGATATTTGTTAACGCCGCTGAAGGCCCGGGCGTCTTTGAGATCATCGACAGGTTCTTTGCCGTTTGTTACCATTTCTATGAATTCACCTGATATCTTTTTTGCCTCCTTCACATCCATTCCCTTTACAATTTCTGTCATTACAGAGGCCGAGGCCATACTTATGGCACATCCAATTCCCATGAACTTTATGTCCTTTATCTTTCCATCTTCGAATTTTACTTGCAACGAGATCTGATCACCGCACGAAGAATTGGTCATCTGGACTTCTTTATCGAAAATCGGAAGCGTCCCGAAATTTCTTGGATGTTTTTGGTGATCCATTATTATTTCCGCATAAAGATCTGAAAAATCTCTCATAAAAATCGCCTCTTTGCATCTTCAATTGCATCTGCAAGTACATCTATGTCTGATTTTTCGTTGTAAACGTAAAAACTCGCCCTTGCCGTTGCCATGAATTCCACATTCAGAGATCTTAAAATCGGCTGGGCACAATGGTGACCGCTTCTTATTGCCACCCCGTTTGCGTCCAATATCGAGGCAACATCATGGGGATGGATACCTTTGATGTTAAAAGACAGGATCCCACCTCTTTTTTCTATATCCTTTGGGCCGTAGAGTATGACGCGATCTACAGAACTTAATTTTTCATACGCGTAAGCAAGTAAATCTCTTTCGTGTTCCAAAATCCTTTCCATTCCTATTTTTTTCAAATATTTTATGGCAGTTGCAAGCCCTATGGCGCCTTCCACATTCGGAGTCCCGGCCTCATACCTGTCCGGTGCACAGGCAAAGGTCGTTGAATCATTTTTTACCTCATCTATCATCCCGCCACCGGTAAGAAATGGCTTTAAACTCTCGATTATTGATCTTTTTACGTAAAGCACCCCTATTCCCATGGGAGCGAGCATTTTATGCCCTGAAAAGGAGAGAAAATCGGCATCTATTTGTTTTACATCTGTCGGCATTGATGGAACTGACTGGGCTCCGTCCACGACAAAAACTGCGCCTAATTTGTGGGCTATATGGCCTATCTCCTCGATGGGATTTATAACGCCAAATGAATTCGTCATTCCGGCGCATGCGACGATTTTTGTCTTTGGACTTACGTATCGTTTTACCGTATCGATATCTATTGTTCCATCTTCGCGCAGAGGTACCACTTTAAAATGCGCCTTTTTTCTTAACGCAAGTTGCTGCCATGGAACGAAATCGCTGTGATGCTCGCTTGTCATAACGACGATCTCGTCACCTTCCGACAGATTTTCATCTCCCCATCCATAGGCTACCGTGTTTATCGATTCGGTCGTTCCGGAGGTAAAGATTATTTCGTCGTAGTCAGCATTTATGAATTTTGCAACCTCTTTTCTTGCATCGTTGTAAGCAATGGTTGTTTTTTCACCAAGGTAATGAGCGCTTCTTGCGACATTTGCATTGGTGAATTTGTAAAAATCTGCCACCGCATTTATAACCTGAATAGGCTTTTGGGTCGTGGCCGCGTTATCAAGATAAACGAGTCTCTTTCCATTAGGTAAAATCGTCGAAAGAATTGGAAAATCTTTTTTTACCTCAGATCCTAACGGATATTGCATTTTCGATCTCCTCTTTTAGATTAGAATTGTCAGGAGGGATCTCATTTATTATAGGTTCGAAAATGCCCGACACTATCAATCTTATCGCAGATCTCTCATCGAGTCCTCTTGACATAAGATAGTATAACTTATCTTCGTCTATATTTCCAATGGAGGCACCGTGCTTTGCAATCACGTCGTTGTTATCAACGTAAAGAGAAGGGATCGAATCGGCTCTGGCTTTTTTCGAAAGGCTGATGGTATTGCTTCTTTCTTCTGAGTCTGCTCCGACGGCCGTACTCTTTATTTCTATATTTCCCCTGACGACGGAGTATCCTTCATCTGAGAGGGAGCCGTTTGTTTCTATTCTTCCGTACGTGGATCTTCCGAAATGGTTTAGAGAATTTCTTAGATCCATCCTTTCTTTTCCACGTGCAAAGTAAACTGTTTTGAATGTGGCCCTTGAGAAGTCTCCATTCAGATTCGCCGTGTGATCTATGGCCGTCTTCTCGCCTCCGAAGATAACATCGTAAACCTCTAAAGACGCGTTCTCCTCGAGGTTATATAAACTCGAAGAGATTACAAGATCGGTCTTTGGACTTATTATGACGTTGAAGATTTTCAACTTCGATCCGGCTCTGAGCAGGTATTTTGAAGCCGAATTTAAAAGTTTTCCTTCCCCTTTGTACGATCTTATCATTATGACAGAGGAGTCTTCTTCCAAAATGAGGCCGGAATTCTCTATTACAACTTTGTTGTCTTTCAAATCATAATCGAGATTTATCCTTTCATTTTTATCGATCTTTCCAAAGACGCCGCTGTTAAAAAAAATAAGAGCCATCATGACGAATTTTGGATCGACGCCAGCGAATTTTCCCGTTGTAAAATCTCTTAATTCGGTTTTCATGGCATCTTGCGTAAGAAGCAAATTCCCATTCCTCAAAAAATTCCCTGAATATTTTTTAATGGGATATTTTTTGAAATCGGAAAATTCAAGTCTTTTCCAAAGTGGAAAATCATAAGATAAATAATCCGAAAGCAGATCGTAAAGAGATCCGTCTTTGTTTTGTATATCTTCCCATCCATAATCTTCCTTTACGATAAAACTTTGCCTTTTCGGCTCTACCCTTGTAAACATGTCCATCACCCTATCTTTGAATTGAAATGCATGTCTATTATTCTGTTGAATTCGACCGCATATTCGAAAGGCAACTGTTTTATAAATGGATCGAGGAATCCTCTTACTATAAGTGCCTTTGCGTCATCTTCTGTAAGCCCCCTGCTCATAAGGTAATATATTTGATCCTCATTTATTTTTCCAACATATGCCTCATGGCCTATTTCCGATTGATTGTTCATAACCTCTATTATAGGAAGAGTATCGGACTTTGAGACGTTGTCGACCATTAAGGCAGAACAATCGACAGAAGATTTTGAATGGATCGCCGACTCCGATACCCTCACAAGTCCTCTGTAAAATGCGTATCCTCCACCAAAACTTATACTTCTCGAGTCTACCTTTGAAGACGTGTATGGGGCAAAGTGAAAGACTTTCGTTCCGGTATCGAGATGCTGGCCGGGCCCTGCATAGGTTATAGTTGTATATTCTGCCCTTGCGCCCTTGCCTTTAAGTATGCTCGACGGATACAGCATGGTTTTGGCCGATCCCATAGTTCCGGAGATCCATATTATAGTTCCGTCCTTGTCAACAGAAGCGCGTTTTGTGTTCAGATTGTAGGTGTTCTTTGCCCAGTTTTCTATCGTTGAGAATTTAACGGTTGCACCCTCTTCAACGTATATTTCAACGGCGCCGGCATGTAAATTGCTTACCGAATAATTTTGTCCCGAACATCCTTCTATGAATTCCAATTTTGATCCCTTATCGACAACTATAAGCGTGTGTTCAAATTGGCCCATTCCGGGAGATCCCATGAGATAATACGATTGTATCGGCATAGGCACATTTACATTTGGCGGCACATATATAAAAGTGCCTCCGCTCCATACCGCACCATGGAGTGCGGCAAATTTGTGATCATTTGGCGGAATAAGGTGCATGAAGTACTTTTTAACGAGATCTGGATATTCTCTGACGGCCGTTCCCATCTCGAGAAAGATCACGCCGAGTTTTTTTAAAGACTCTTTCATGTTGTGATATACCATTTCGGAGTCATACTGGGCACCAACGCCCGCAAGGGCTTCCCTTTCTGCCTGCGGTATTCCGAGTTTTTCGAAGTTTTCTCTTATATCTTCCGGCACATCTTCCCACGATCTTTCATTTTGAGCGCCAGGCTTTACGTAATTAACTATAGAGTTGAGATCAAGGGCCGATATATCCACTCCAAAGTTTGGATTAGGTCTATTTAAAAAGTATTCAAGAGATTTCATTCTTATATCTTTCATCCACAAAGGCTCATTTTTTGATTCGGATATTTCCTCTATGATCCTCCTATTTAAACCAGGTTCTGTTTTCGAAAGCGCGTTATTTGTCATATTCTCACTTCCTCATACCCATTTCTTTCCAATTCTTCGGCAAGTTCTATTCCACCGGTTTTTACTATGCGCCCGTCTATGAATATGTGTACGAATTTTGGTTTCACATAATCTAAGATTCTTTTGTAATGTGTCACCAGTACAACTGCCATGCCATTCTTGGATGCATTGTTTATTCCTTCGGATACTATCTTTAAAGCGTCTATATCAAGACCCGAATCCGTCTCGTCGAGCAATGCTATCTTTGGATTTAAAGCGCTCAATTGAAGAATCTCGGATTTTTTCCTTTCTCCTCCTGAAAAGCCAAGATTGACGTATCTTTTAAGGAAATTATGATCCATCTTAAGAGAATCGGCGATCTTTACCATCATATCTCCAAATTCAAGAACACTCATCTTCTGATCGGGATGCATTTTTTCATAGGCGAGACGTAAAAAATTCATGAAGGTTACTCCGGATATTTCTTCGGGATATTGAAAGGACTGGAATATGCCCAATCTTGCCCTTTCATCAACGCTTAAATTGAGTATACTCTTACCTTCAAATAAAATCTCTCCGGATGTAACTCTGTATTTTGGATTTCCCATTATGACATTTATAAGTGTGGTTTTACCAGCACCGTTAGGTCCCATGATCGCGTGGATCTCGTTTCTGTTCACTGTAAGGTTAACTCCCTTTATGACTTCCTTTTCGCCAATCGATGCATGAAGATCGATAATCTTGATTAATTCCATATTAGGCCTCCTTGTAAATCTATACCTTTTTACTCTGAATTAATTTTACCATTATTTTGAAATGAAAGCAAGAAAAACCGTTAAAAAATGATAAAATATACGTTGATAAAGATAAAGTGGAGGTTAAAATGCGTCAGGGACGTGGTTTTGGAAGAAGACACGGAATGAGAGTGAGATTCATAGGGCCATTTTTGCTTCTCGCCCTTTACAAAGAGCCATCTTACGGATATCAGTTGATGGATAAATTGAGAGAATTTGGATTTGAAGAGTATCTACCGGATCAAACCGCGATATATAAAATGCTTAGAAGTTTAGAAGAAAAGGGTTTAATAACCTCAAGGTGGGATACCTCGGGTTCTGGCCCCGCACGTCACATCTACGAGATCACGCAGGCAGGAATTGAAACGCTCGATATTCTCGCTTCAGAGATAAAGGACAATATTCAAATTTACAAAAATTTCCTTGAGATATTCGAAAATGTTAGAAGGGCAGATGACACAGGCAATTGAAAAAAATAGAATGGCTAAACCATAACCTCGCTCTTTTGATGATGGGCCGCCTTTTAAGAAGTATGGCCCAGGGGTTCTTGGTAATAATAGTCGCGATTTACCTTTCAAAATTGGGCTTTTCGGGAGTTCAGATAGGTTTTATTTTCACTGTCACGATAGTCGTTTCGCTCTTCTTTTCAATTTTAGTTGGCTTTTTTGCCGATAAATACGGGAGAAAACTCGTCATTATAGTTATGACGGTTATAAGTGCCATCAGTGCCGCCGGTTTTCTCTTTACCACGAATTACTATATTCTGATGGCACTTATTGCTGCCGGAACGATTGGCCGGGGTGGGGGAGCCGGTAGTGGAGGTGCTTTTGGCCCATTTTACCCAGCCGAGCAGGCTTTGATAAGCGAAAGCGTCAAACCCGCCTTTAGAAATCACGCCTTCAGTTATCTTTCGATCTTTGGAACAATAGGAAGCGCTGTCGGCTCTCTTTTGGCGCTTATTCCTTCTTATTACGATAACCTATTTAACCTTGGATGGCGTGGAAGTTATCTCTTTTTAATGGCGCTCGCATCTGCTATCTACGTTGTAATGGTCTTTTTGACTATTCCAATAAAGGAAAATAAAAACAGGCAAAAAAGAGCTGGCGCGTTCAAAATTTCATGGGGCCTTGTGGGAAAACTCTCTATAACAAACGCTTTAAATGGCTTCGGAATAGGATTTTTAGGCCCGATACTTGTTTACTGGTTTTTCATTAGATACGGTGCGAATACTGCCTCTATTGGAATTCTTTACACTATAATCAATATCATGGCGATAATTCCCTTTTTAATAGCGCCACTTCTTGCAAAGATATGGGGATCGATTAGAACTATAGTCATTACGAGGCTTTTGGGTGTTGCATCCCTTGTTTTGATGGCCTTTATGCCAACCTTTTTGCTTGCGAGCATTTTATTTGCGATAAGGATGATGGTAATCGCGATAGGAAATCCTCTCCGCCAATCATTCGTGATGAGTCAGGCAAAAAGCGAGGAAAGGGCGACTGTAGCGTCGTTGAGCAACCTTCCACAGCAGATAACTTCCTCTTTCGGACCGGCGATAGGAGGTTATCTTATAGATCTTTCGATGATAGAGATGCCACTGCTTATTGCGGCAGCATTTCAATTTTTAAATGCCGTCTTTTACTGGAAATTTTTCAAAGGATCGTCTGAAGAATAAGCGGGCCTTTCAGCCCGCGTTTTTGTACAGTACACATCTTACGAAATGATCTTCTGCGATCCTGACCATATCAGGCACCCTTTCTTTGCACTCAGGCTTTGCAAACGGGCACCTCGGCTCAAATGGACATCCCGGAGGCAGATTCGTCAGATCCGGTACCTCTCCTCCAACATCGACCTTTTCCGGCTCCAATCCCGATTCCGGTTTAGGTGCCGCCTTTTTGAGCAACTGAGTATAAGGATGTTTCGGATCATTTATCACGTCATCGGAAGGACCTATTTCGACTAAATGGCCTGCGTACATTATCGCAATTCTATCTGACATGTAATGCGCTCCGGCCAGGTCATGCGTTATGAAAAGGTATGATACGCCTTCCTTTTCTTTCAGGTCTAACATTTGATTCATTATATCAAGCCTTATCGACACGTCTAACATCGATGTCGGCTCATCGGCAAGTATTAACTGTGGCTGAACTGCTATCGCGCGCGCTATTCCCACTCTTTGTCTTTGCCCTCCGGAAAGTTCATACGGAAGTTTATCGTATATCTGCTTCGGAGGCATAAGACCTGCCTCCTCGAGTATTTCTAACACCTTGCCCTTTATCTTTTCCTTTGGGACTATTCTATGTATCTTCAAAGGCCTTGTAAGAGTATATCCAACCGTGTGCAATGGGTTGAGAGATGAGAAAGGATCCTGAAAGATCATCTGGACATGTTTCCTGTAACTGACAAGTTCTCTGTGCTTCATTCTCAACGGCGTTTCCTGGCCATTCAAGAAGATCTTTCCGCCTGTCGGCTCGTAAAGCCTTACTATGACCCTTGCAACTGTTGTCTTTCCGCTTCCCGATTCCCCAACGAGGCCGAGGACTTCTCTTTCCTTTATTGCAAAGTCTATCCCATTTACCGCGTGGACTATCCTTGTTTTTCCAATACCACCTATTCTGAACTCTTTTACGAGATTTCTCAATTCTATAACGTTCTTTGTCTTTTGCCCAGTCTCCATCTGTATCACTTCCCGTCGTAAAGATGGCACGCGACAAAATGCTCACTCTCTATCTCCACAAGTTTTGGATTCTCAACGTCGCACACGCCATTTATTCTCTTTTCACATCTTGGATAGAATGGACATCCCTTTATGTCGCTCGAAAGATCCGGCGGCCTTCCGGCTATCCCGTGGAGTTTTTGCCTTTTACCAACAAGGGGCGGGAATGAGTGCATAAGGCCGTAGGTGTAAGGGTGTAAAGGCTTTGCGTATAATTTCTCGGATGGGGCCTTTTCTATTATTTGACCCGCATACATTATCGCAAGAGAATCTGAAATTTCGACAAGCAAAGAAAGATCGTGGGTTATAAAGATTATCGCAAATCCTAACTGCCTTCTCAATTCATCGATTTCTTGAAGTATCCTTCTTTGAACCACAACGTCTAATGCCGTCGTCGGCTCATCCATTATAACCAATTTCGGATTTAAGGCAAGCGCCATCGCTATTACTACCCTCTGTTTCATCCCTCCGGATAACTGATGGGGATACGCATCTAAATATTTTGAAGAAACATTGACAAGGTTTAACAATTCCTTCGCGCGTTTCTCAAGTTCGGATTCCGTCATATTAACGTGGTATTTTATCGAATTGTATATCTGAGTCCTTACCTTCAAGACCGGATTCAAAACGTTCATAGAGGCTTGAAAGACCATCGAAAATTCCTTCCATCTCATCTTTCTCAAACTCTCGTCGTCGACCTTCATCAAATCTATACCGTTGAATTCTATCGAACCAGAGAAAATTTTGCCGGGAGGCATGAGTAACCTTATGACTCCAAACGCGAGTGTGGACTTTCCACATCCAGATTCCCCCGCTATGCCAAGAAATTCACCTTTATTTAGTTCAAAGGAAACATTCCTTACTGCCCATGTTTTGAAATTAGTGAATTCGTATCCTGCATTCAGATCTTTAACTTTTAGCAATGCATCCATCTTATCGCTTCCTCAACCTTGGATTCGTTAACTCGTCAACTGCGAAGTTCATAAGGGCAAATGACATCCCCAGTAACGCTATGAGCAATCCCGGCACGGCCGCCCATTCCCACAATCCGAAAAGCAGCGCCTGATTATTTTGTGCCCAGTAAAGAATCGTTCCCCATGATATTGCACTCGAATCGCCAAGACCTAAAAATTCAAGCCCCGCCTCGCTTAAAACGGCATAAACGGCCGCTCCAAAGAAATTCGCAACTACAAGGCTCAACATATTCGGGAAGATATCCGAAAAAATTATGTGCGCTGAACTCTCACCGGTTACAACCGACGCCTTGACATAATCCCTGTTTTTCAAAGTTAAGACCTGAGATCTTAATGTTCGCGCTCCCCAAGCCCATCCAGTCAAGGATATGACAAAGATTATCGTCCATACGCCCTTTACGACTATGAAGGCACTTATTATGATTATGAGGGGAAGACCCGGGATGACAAGGAAGATATTCGTAATGGTCATCAAAATGTCATCCGTAATCCCTCCGAGGTATCCAGAAGTCAGACCCATTATTACGGAGATGGCAGTCGCTATACCTCCGGTTATAAGTCCGACCATCAATGACAGCCTTGTACCCCATATAACCTGAGAAAGTATATCCTGACCGACGGCTGTCGTCCCCAGCCAGTGTTTCCAACTCGGACCCTGCAGAGGAGTAAAGGCCATCGAATTTGGAGAGTAAGGGGCTATCCATGGAGCGAAGATCGCTATTACGACAAAAGAAAGAAAGATTATAACCCCTATTGCTGATTTCCTGTTTTTGAAAAAGAGTTTTACATAATTCACATCATTCACCACCCGATCTTGCTCTTGGATCAAGGAAGACATAAACTATGTCGGCAATGAAATTAGCGACAAGAACCGCTACTGTTATGAAAAGGAAGATGGCCTGCATGAGAGGATAATCTATGTTCAAAACGGCCTGATAAAGCAGGTACCCGACTCCAGGATATGAGAAAACGATCTCCGTTAAAAGAACACCGCTTATGACAAAGCCGATTGCCATCGCAAAACCTGTAAAACTCGGCAATATGGCGTTACGAGCCGCATAATTCATCTCTATTTCCTTTTCTGGCAGACCTTGTGCAAAGGCAAAGGTTATGTAATCGTCTGAAAGGACGCTTATCATGTTGTTTCTCATAGTCAGCATCCATCCTCCCATTGCCGTTATGATTATAGTTGCCGCAGGGAGTATCGCGTGGTACAGAACAGACCATACTAATGCCAGTCCGGAAAGGCCGGATGAGGATGAATATGCTCCGCCCAAAGGAAACCATCCGAAGACAAAGGCAAAGACGTATTCAACTATCAGCGCGAACCAGAAATACGGCATTGAATTGAGAAAAAACGCTATCGGGACTGCAAAACTACTCGAGGCAGAATTTCTTTTCCACGAAACCCTAATTCCCAAAAGTGTTCCGAGTATAAAGGCTATAACCGTTGATATCCCGGCAAGTCCTAATGTCCAGGGAACTGCCTGCGCCAGAACCTGAGCGACAGTCGTTGGATAGAAACTGACAGATATTCCAAAATTACCCGTTGCCATTCTTCCGAGATAGTCCCAGTACTGGGCAAGCATACTTTCATGGGTATTTATACCGAAGGCAATCTCGAGGGCACTTATTGCCTGAGGATTTAGTCTACCCTGAAACTTCGCTATCATAACCTCTGCCGGGTTTCCTGGCATCATTCTTGGGAGAATGAAATTTATGGTTAAAGCCGCCCATAGAGTGATGAGAAAAAAGATAACCCTTTTCAAAATGTATTTCATCCAGCGCCTCCAAATCTGTTAAAATTGACCCGGCTATCCACTCTTTTTAATATATCATTTTACTTATCATGTTTCTAAGTGTAGAATTCAGCGATTACAGGCAATTATAAGTGAATTTCTGCCAAATATTCTATTTATCTTTCTATATCTATTGATAACTTGTATTTCTTCAATATAAATTGATATATCTTACAATATCTATAAATACAATGATTTTTTTGATAAAGATGCTAAACCAACTTTAACTTTATTGGCAAGAATTCTCACACTTCTACAAGGAGTGGGAACGTGTCACTTTTCAACCGAGAATTTGAAGAATCACATTTTAGACCGGATCGACTGAATTTTTGATATCTTATTTGCAAGCGGAAAGACCAGAGAAATCTTTATCGCGTCTATCCATATGAATGGCAGGAATCCTACTTTGATTGAATTTCTAAGGCTATGGAGATAAAGATAAAGTACGCCAACGCCGAAAATGTATATTGTAAGAAGCGCTATCGATAAAATTACAAACCTATACGCGCCATTCTTTTTCCATCCGAAAGACGCGATGGCGGCAGACGGGATGAATCCTAAGATATATCCTCCAACTGGACTAATTATTGTTCCAATACCTCCAGACCCGGCAAAGACTGGAAGGCCGATCGCTCCAAGTAACGTATAGCCAATCATTACCACCAAAGCATCGAGTGGCGAAAGAAAAAAAGCCATTAAAAACACCGCAAATACCTGAAGAGTTAACGGAACAGGTCCTATCGGGATCGAGACTGTCGAAAGCAAAGATACTATCGCAAGCCAAATTGCCATCCTTGATATCTTCATACATGAATTATACCAGATATCTACGTAAATAAGCAGGTGGCGGGTAGCGGGTATCACGTAAGATAAAATTAAAAATTGAAAATTGACAAATTAAAGCATTGACCATAAAGAAATGTTATAATTCTTGCGGAGGCAGAGATGATTCTTAAGATAGAAGATCTCGAGATGAGATTTGGCGACAATCTGTTATTCGAAAGGGTGAACCTTCAAGTCAAAGAAGGAGAAAAGATCGTCCTAATAGGTCCAAATGGTTCTGGAAAGACAACTTTTTTAAAGATTTTAAATGGCGAGATAGAGCAAAGCGATGGAAAGGTATTTTTCTTCGGCCGCCAGATGGGTACTTTAAGCCAATTTAGAATGGATAAGGACCGAACACTTTATGAAGAAGGCCTTTTGGCTTTTGATATGGCTTTTTATTATTATGAAAAAGCAATCGAAAATGCGGCTAAAAAAGACATAGACGGATACGATCTCGCTCTTTCCAATGCCGAATCGCTCGATGTTTATTCGGCAGAAAAAAGAGTCAGGGAGATGCTAAAGGGAATTGGATTTTCAGAAAAAGATTTTGACAGAAAGATCTCAACTTTGAGTGCCGGAGAGATAACCAAACTTGAAATCGCAAAATTGATGATAATGGATCCAGATCTTATGATCTTGGATGAGCCGAGTAATTATCTCGATATATATGGAATGGAATTTTTGAACGATACGATTCCAGAACTTAAGGGAGCCGTTATAATAGCAACGCATGACAGAAATTTAATGGAAAGAATTCCAGATAAAATATGGGACATAGATTTCGGCACTATAAGATCTTACGATGGCAAATACAGCGATTTCCTTTTACAGAAAGAGAATTTTCTCAAAACGATCGAAAATAAAACCAAAATACTTGATAAGAAGATAAATGAAACCCAAAAAGCCATAAAACGCTACAGAGAATGGGGAAGGGACAAGGCAATCAAGCAGGCCAAATCAAAGGAAAAGCTCGTTGAAAAATTATCGGAGGAAAGAAAGGATTTCGAATTCGAAAAGCGTAAAACCTTTACCCAGATCAAATTTCAAACAAAAGGTGTAAGTGAAGACGTGATTTTAAGGGTTGATGATCTGGACGTATTCGCTGGAAACAAGTACATAGGGAAATTTTCCTTTGAAATTCACAACGGCCAAAAGGTCGCGCTTCTCGGCAGAAACGGAATAGGAAAGAGTTCTTTGCTTAAAGCACTGATCTCAAAAAAGGAAGCGCTTGATTGGGGTCCGAATACCCGCTTTGCTTTTGTTGATACGGTGGGGGCAGATAGAAGCAGAAAGCAGATGATCGAAGACATATGGGAACTTGTACCTCTTTGGAAGGATTTTGAAGTGAGGAAGTACCTTGGAAGATTTGGATTTGAAGGAAATGACGTCTTCAAAGAGATTTCTTCCTTGAGCGGGGGTGAATTTGTAAGGTACCAGTTGGCAAAGGCGTTGATAGATGATCCAAATTTTCTTATTTTAGATGAGCCTACAAACCATCTTGACCTTTACATGATCGAATCCTTGGAAGATGCCCTTTCAAGATATGCCGGTGCGATCCTTTTCACGACACATGATCTCAAATTTGCAGAGCATATAGCCGATTTATATTTTATAATGGACGCAGAAGGATTGCATAAATTTGAAAATTATGAAATGGTGGAAGATTTTCTCAGAAGTTCTTTCAACAACGCCAAAGTCCTTTCAACTTCGAATGAGGATTTTGAAAAGAAAAGAAGGATCAAAAACAAGATAAAAAAATTAGAGGCCGAGATTTCAAAAGGTGAAGATAGATTGAATATTTTGAATGAAAAAATAAAGGATCTTGAATCTCAAATGTTGAGTTGCACTGATCATTACAAACTCGTTGAGATTCTCAAAGATAAGGAAAAGATTGAGAAAGAGGCAGAAGAGATCATAAGGCAGATTTATGAATTTGAGGAGGAAAAAAGAGTTCTTGAGGAGGAAACATTATGAATTACATTATAGAAGACAGGATAACTTTAGAAGATGTTGCCAATGTCGCGAAGAAAAAAATGAAGATTGAAATATCACCAAAGGCGGCCGAGAGGATCAATGGTTCGAGAAAAAATGTTGAAAAACTTTTGCATTCGGACAAAGCCATGTATGGAATAAATACAGGATTCGGAGGTCTTGCGACCGTAAAAATATCAAAAGAGGAGATAGACGATCTTCAGTCAAATTTAGTTCGAAGTCACTCCGTCGGCGTTGGTCCCGTCTTAGATGAAGAGAGTACAAGGGCGATGATGCTTTTGAGGGCATTCTCTCTTTCTCGCGGATATTCAGGAGTAAAACTTGAGACTGTAAATCAGATAGTCGAATTCTTGAACAGGGATATTATTCCAGTAGTTCCTTCTCAGGGATCTGTCGGATCAAGCGGCGATCTCGCACCTCTTGCTCATGTTGCGCTCGCAATGATGGGAGAAGGCGATGTCATTTACCGCGGAAAGGTAATCGATGCCTCAAAGGCCCTCGAAATTGAAGGATTAAAGCCTCTGAAATATTCGGCAAAAGAGGGACTTGCCCTCACAAATGGAACGCAGGCAATGACGGCCATCCTTGCCCTTGTTTTGTACGATTCGAAGGTGCTTTTTGAAAATTCACTTATAACTGCCTCTATCTCAATAGATGCTCTGAAGGGATCGACGACGCCATTTGATGCCCGTATACACGAGTTAAGGCCGTACGAAGGTCAAAGATATGTCGCGTCACGTATAATGGAATATCTCGCGGGCAGCGAAATAAGGGCCTCGCACATAAATTGCCCGAAAGTTCAGGATGCCTATTCTCTAAGGGCTATTCCTCAGGTTCTCGGCGCTGTAAAGGATACACTCGATTACGTAGAAAAGCAACTTGAGATCGAAATGAATTCTGTCACCGATAATCCTCTCGTCTTTGAGGATGAGGTTTTAAGCGGAGGAAATTTTCACGGAGAGCCAATGGCCTTTGCCGCCGATTTTCTCGGCATAGCCTTGAGCGAACTTGGAAATATAACGGAAAGGCGAATAGACAGACTTGTCAATCCTCTTGTGTCGGGTCTTCCTCCATTTTTGGCCGACGGGAAGGCCGGCCTTAACTCTGGAATGATGATGTGGCAATACACGGCGGCGTCTTTAGTCAGCGAAAATAAGGTGCTTTCACATCCAGCCTCCGTCGATTCTATTCCGACTTCTGCCTATCAGGAAGATCATGTTTCCATGGGAACGATTGCTGCCGTTAAAAGCAGAAAAATATTCGAAAATGTTTCCAAGATAACAGCGATAGAGGCTATGATTGCATCAAAGGGTGTAAGATACCATCTTCCGCTTCGGACAGGAAAGAAGATAGAACCATTGGTAGACCTTATAAATTCAAATGTTTCTCATTTGCAAAGGGATCATTACATGGGAAAGGAATTCGAAAAGATTTTGACGATTGTAAGAAACGAAAATATGAGAGGAATGATCGAATGACACGAGAAGAACTTATCAAATATTTTAATTCTAAATCTTACACTCCTTCGACGATAACAGGACTCGCCCAAAGGACAAATTCAAACGTTGAAGAATTGAAAAAATTGCTTGAAGATCTTGAGGAAGAAGGATTTATTTACAGGACAAGAAGCGGTAAATGGCACAAAGTGAAGGAAAATGAGATGATAGGCGTTATAAAATTCACGAGATCGGGCAAAAAGGCCTTTGTGACATCTTCTTCTGGCAGGGAAGCCTCTGTGGAAATAGCCAACACAATGTGGGCTTTGAACGGAGATAAGGTGCTCGTCGAGATAATGAAAAATGAAGATGATATTCCTTCGGGAAGGGTTGTCAAGATCCTTGAAAGATCCCTGAATAGAATTGTGGGCGTTTACAAGTCTCAGTGGACGAATTTCGGGTATTTAATACCCGATGATCCAAGAATAATATACGAGTTCAGAGTTTATTTTAAAGACTCAATCGATGTTAAGGATGGAGACAAAGTTGTTGCAAGGATAACAAGGTATCCCGACTCAAATGCCGAAGGAACGGTAGAGATCGTCGAAAAAATAGGAAGAGCGGATCTTCCTCAATCCGATCTTCCAAGCGTCATAGAAAAGTATAATCTGCCAAAGCCCGGAGAATTTCCAAAATCTGTCATTAAGGCTATTAAAAAACTCCCCAATGATGTCGAAGAAAGGGATATTGAAGGTAGAAAGGATTTCAGGGGCAAGCATGTATTTACGATAGACGGAGAAGATGCGAAGGATTTTGACGATGCGGTCTCAATAGAGAAACTTCCGAATGGAAATTACCTGCTCGGTGTTCACATTGCCGATGTTTCGAATTACGTCAAAGAAGGAGACCCCATAGACATCGAAGCCTTTAAAAGGGGAACGAGTGTTTATCTCATAGATACGGTCATACCGATGTTGCCTTTCAAATTGTCCAACGATCTTTGCAGTCTCGTTGAAGGGAAGGACAGGCTTACGGTTTCTGCAGAGATGGAAATAGACGAATACGGCCGTATACTTAAAAAGCAGTTTTCGAAAAGCGTCATAAGATCTGTAAAAAGGCTCACATATACCAAGGTTACAAAATTACTTGAAGATCCGGATGAGGAAATAGAAAATGAAATTGGATTTATAAGAAAAGACCTTGAGATGATGAGAGATCTCGCGCATACCATAAAGACGAGCAGACTCGGAAGAGGCTCTATAGAATTTGCCTCAGACGAGGTTAAAGTGATCGTAGATGAGAACGGGTATGTTAAAGACATAGTCTTGAGAAAACAAAATATCGCCGAAATGATGATAGAAGAGTTCATGATAAGCGCAAATGAATCTGTTGCAGAACTTTTCGATAGAATTGGTTTTCCATTCATTTACAGGATCCACGGAAAGCCAGATGTCGAGACCATAGCCGAACTATCTGAATATTTGAGAGCGATAGGCATAAAATTCAAGATCATGGAAAATATACAGCCCATAATGCTTCAGAGAATTTTAGAACAGATAAAGGGCCATCCTCTCGAAATGGTAATTCAGCGCCTTCTTGTCAGATCGATGAAGAAGGCCGTCTATTCAGAAACAAATGTCGGTCATTTCGGCCTTGCATCTTTGAATTACACGCACTTTACAAGCCCAATAAGAAGATATCCAGATCTTATGGTTCACAGGCTTTTAAAAATATACATTGAAAGAGGCAAGTTCTCCAGCGAAGATGTAGAAAGATATTCGAAGATCTTGCCATCAATAGCAAAACATTCCTCCGAAAGGGAGATTATAGCGGATCAGGCCGAAAGAGACCTTATATCCATGAAAAAGATAGAATACGCTCAAAATCATATTGGAGAGGTCTTCGACGTGGTTGTAACTGGCGTTACAGACTTTGGACTTTTCGTTGAAATACCGGATAAGGCCATAAGCGGGCTAATTCACATCTCTACTCTCAACGATTATTACATTCATGACGAAAAGTTCAATACACTTACAGGCACACATGGAAAAACATTCAAAATCGGAGACAAACTGAAAGCGAAGATAATTTCGGCCGACAAGATAAAAGGAATGATTGATTTTGTGCTGGAGGATGAAAATGGAAAGGGCAGAGAAGGGAAAAACGATCAAAAGGTTAAAAAGAATAGAAGGGCAGGTTAGAGGTATCCAATCAATGTTAGAAAATGACAGGGAATGTCCCGACATTCTCATAGAGATATCCGCAATAAAATCTGCCCTTGATGCTGTCAGCAGAATCATAGCCCAGAATTACGCTTACGAATGTGTAAAATTAGATCCGAAGAATGAAGAAAAACTGGAATCGCTTTTAAAGGCGATCTTTAAATACCGTTGAAAGGAGATTTCAAATGAGAAGGTATCAAAAGATAATCGTGGCAATATTTTTAATCTCGGCCCTGATCGGGATTGCATGGGCGACTGAAACTATAGCGCAGTCTAATTCCGATACGGTCGGAGAGGTTTTAAAACTCATAAAGATGTATTATTACAACGAATCTTCCGTGAATTTTGAAACACTTCAGGACGCAGCCATAAATGCAATAATTGCAAATCTCGGAAGTCATTTCACTTACTATTTTCCGCCAAGCGAGGCGAGCGAGTTTAACATCCAGACTTCATCACAGTACGGCGGAATAGGCACAGAAGTAACTTACAACGCAACAAGAAATGCCATAGAGGTTATAAGCCCGATGTACGGATCGCCCGCTGAAAAAGCCGGAATTAAAAGTGGCGATCTTATAATGTCTATAGATGGTACAAGCGTTAAATCTCTTGGATACGCAAATGCCGTCGATGCGTTGCGCGGCAGTCCCGGATCGACCGTTACGATAGTTGTTTACAGGCCTTCGGATAACGCAACGATGACATTTAAAATAACGAGGGCGAAGATAGAGCTAAAGACTGTCAAATACACAACTTTTGAGGCTTCTTCGGTCAAAATAGGCTACATCAGAATAACGAATTTCAGCGAGACCACCGCCAATGATTTCAATAAAGCCTTCGCTTTGCTTTTAAATGATCATATTCAGGCCTTGATTCTCGATCTCAGAAATGATCCCGGTGGTTTGTTCACGGCGGCCCTCGATGTCGCGAGTCAGTTTTTGCCGAAAGGTAAATTGATAATCACGATGAGGGACAAAAATGGAAATGAATATCCGTTCTTCTCCTACGGAGGGCTTGATCCGAAAATACCGGTCGTTGTGCTTGTAAATCACGGATCGGCCTCTTCTTCCGAAATAGTATCAGCCGCTTTAAGAGACAATCATGTGGGAGTTTTGGTTGGAGAGAGAACTTTTGGTAAGGCTGCCGTTCAAACGGAATTCAAACTCAGCAATGGCGGATTATTACTTTTGGTTACAGACCATTACTTCACTCCGAATGGTCAGGATATAAACCTTAAGGGAATAGAGCCCGACTATGTTGTCTCTTCGGGGGCCACACCAACTCAAAATGAGAGTTACAAGGCTTTAATTCAAAGTGTTGTTATGTCCACGCAAAGCACGGCCCAGATAGATTTCTCCGATCCTCAGGTTCAAAAGGCAATTGAAATTCTTGTCGAAGAAGTAAGAGAAGGAATAACTTTCCCGAAAAATCTAAAGTAAATCCATAAATAAAAAATCAGGCAAGATAATTGCCTGATTTTTTTTGTTAATTTTTTACATTGACAGTTAAGAATTTTTTGGTCATATTTCCCGCATTATCGTAAGCCATAACGTATATCGTATAGGTTGCTGGATTTGCCGGTTGCCAGTCAAATTCAAAAGCATTTGACTTAAAATCTTTTACAACGATAGGGATTAGATTCGGATAGGGTTGTGGCTCTCTCGAAGAATAGATCTGTAATTCTAAATAATTAATTCCACTTATCGTGTCTGTGGCAATAGCACTTATCCGGACTATAGAGTTAGTCGATGCCGTTGACGGTGCCGAGATCTCGAGAGAAGGGGGCGTCATATCCTTGAAGACGTTAAAATAGGCGTTCGCATATCCTTTCTTTCCGTAAACGTTGACTGCCTCAACCATCAATGTGTGGGATCCCTGACTCTGTGGAGTCCAGCGCAAAATGTATGGAGGTTCACTTACAGATCCTATCTCATTTCCGTCAACGTAAAAATTAACGTAATTTATTGCCGCGCTTGATTTAATTATGGTGGCGCCAAAGGTGATCTGACCTCCGAGATACATTGATGAAGGAGTTGCAAATGCCTCAATCTCTGGTAAATTTCCGGGATAGACGTAAAAATAGAAATTAGATGTTGAAGATCTTCCCCGAATATCCTGGGCATAAACTCTGAAAAGATGCGTGCCAGTTGCCGAAGCAATCCATCGAATTGTGTAAAGCCCCGTTGAACTTTTGGAAGGGGTGAGAGGAATACTGTCTATCCACATCTCGACATCCGCGATTTTGCTCTGGGAAACAATACTCGCACCAAAGGTTACAAAATCCGATTGCTCGACCAAAGAAGAGATATAAGGGTATATAACTGGACCGTTGTTGTTTATGTAATTCGGCAAAACGTTCACATTTACAATCGTCGAAGATATCGTATTGTTTGAATCGATACTTTCTATTCTTATTGGTATTACTCCCGCTTTATCCGGGACCCAGGATATGGCATACGTATTGTTATTTCCATTTGAGACGTTTCCTATACTTGAAGCGTTAAGAATATTGTAGAAACTGACGCTTTGTATCGATGCCCCGGGGGCTGTCGCGTAAGTTTTGACAGTTAAAATCTTTGAAATGCCCGCAGTCGCATGTGGAGTAAATGTCGGAAGAAGATAAGGCGGATACGATTTCGGATTGTATGAAACATCGAAGTTAAAAGATGTGGATTTCATTTCAAAATTGTCATTCGCGATTATCGTTACGGTGTGCGGACCATCTGAGGGTGTGAATCTGTAAATTAGCGTGTCTGTGGAGTAGGCTGTGTATACAAGGCCTCCGTCTATGTAAAGTCTGATCGTTTTCATCGGGGGATAGTAATTGTAAACAACGGCCGTTACAGTTGCGCTTTGACCATGTTGGATATTTGAAGGCGTTATCCCGGCCTGAATTACCATGTTGTTAGTCTGGGGCGTTACGGCTATATGATATGTCTTCTCGTTAAACCATCCTAAAGAATCCTTCAAAACAACGTTGACCGTATGATATCCTGCCACTACATTCCATGTTGCAACGTACGTCATCGAAGAGGACGGAGAAGGTGCGACGTTGAGTGGAAGATCGTCAACTGTTATGTAGGGAATAAAACCAATAGGATCGTATCCTGAAACTTTGAATGTCACGTAAGAGTTCGAAAGGGAAGGATACTGCGGCGTCCATGAAAAACTTTTTATCTGCGGGTAGGGATAGTTCGACGCCGTAAAAGAAATCGATGTCGAGGAAGTTGTGCCCATTTTATCGGAGACACTTATAGAAAGTGTATGATCTCCGGGTGTGATTGTAGAGGTTGACATAAAAGTTGACGGTGAAATTACAGTTACTGGCAAAGGCTGAGAATCGAGACTTACTTCCTCGGAAGAAAGGCCTATCTGTGAAGTCGCAGAAAAGGTAAAAGAGACGATCTGACCACCTTGAGGGCTTGATGGTGAGATGGAAACTTTGTATATCCTTGGAGGATATGGCGAGGATACATTTATCACCCTTATATTTTCTGAAGAATGATTGTACACGTCTGTGACGGTCGCAACAACTGTGTGTATACCGCTTATGGCCGTCCAGGTAGCGGTAAATGTGTCATTTGTGCCAGTAACTGTGAGATTTTGCCCGTCAATCGAGAGAGCGCATGCAAGATTAGAGTATAGATCGTTGGATTGTACGATGATCTTTACATTTTGGCCTGCCACGAAATTCGAAGGGCTAAAAGATATCGAAGGCACAGATGGACCTGAAAAGTTCATGCATCCGGCGAGCAATATAGAAAGTGTTACGAGTATTACTGAAAATAAAAGTATTCGTTTCATCGGATCACCTCAAAATATTATTCAACTTTTTGAACTGCTCTTCCTTTGCCGGCGTCATTCACAAATTGTTTCATTTTTCTTAATTGACTTAAAAGCGGCTTATAGAGTATACTTACCGAGAGGTGGGTAAATGTTTGAAAGTTTACAGAGCAAGTTATCGGAAGCCTTTAAGATTTTAAGAGGAAAGGGAAAGATAACAGAGAGCAATATTCAGGATGCCGTCAGGCAGGTAAAGATGTCACTGCTTGAGGCCGATGTTAATTACAAGGTTGTAAAGGAATTGACAGACAGGATCTCCCAGCGTGCAATTGGAGAAAAGGTCATTCAAAATATCTCTCCGGATCAGCAGTTTGTAAAGATAGTAAACGATGAACTGCTTAAACTCTTCGGAGAAGCGGCCTCTCTTGATTTGCACTCAAGACCCGCAGTTATTTTGATCGTCGGTCTTCAAGGAAGCGGAAAGACGACATCGGCGGCCAAACTTGCCTTGTGGCTTAAAAAGAAGAATGGAAGGAATCCGTTGCTTGTTGCAGACGATGTTCACAGACCGGCCGCGATAGACCAACTCGAGACACTCGGCAAAAGTATCGATATACCGGTCTTTTCAGGAGACAGAAAGGATCCATACAAGATTGCCCGGGAATCTCTTGATTTTGCTTTGAAAAAGGGATGCGACGTTATCATTGTCGATACTGCCGGAAGGCTTCAAATAGACGAAGAGATGATGAAAGAGGCAGAAGAAATAGCGAAAATAGTGAAGCCCGATGAAGTTTTGATGGTTCTTGATTCGATGGCCGGTCAGGATGTTGTCAACGCGGCGGTCGAATTCGATAAAAGGCTTTCCGTGACAGGATTTATAATAACAAAATTAGACGGAGATGCAAGAGGAGGCATTGCGCTATCGACAAAGTACGTTACGGGCAAGCCGATAAAATTTTCGAGCACCGGCGAAAAATTGGATCAGTTCGATCTTTTTTATCCGGATAGAATAGTCTCGAGAATCCTTGGTATGGGAGACATAGTCTCTCTTGTTGAAAGGGTTCAGCAGGATCTCGATCAGAAAAAGATGGAGGAGATGGAAAAAAGGCTCAAAAAGGCTCAGTTCACATTCGATGATTTTTTAGATCAAATTCATCAGATAAAGAAGATGGGCTCTTTATCTTCCATTCTTGAGATGATCCCTGGCGCCCAGAATGTCAAAGATCTTAAAGTTGACGATGAACAGGTAAAGCATGTCGAAGCCATAATAAATTCAATGACAAAGAAGGAAAGATCAAATCCCGAGATAATAAACTTTTCAAGAAAAGAAAGGATTGCGAAGGGTAGCGGAAGGCCTCTTTCCGAAGTGAACAAACTCATGAAGAACTATGAAGACATGAAAAAAATGCTTAAAAATTTCAATAAGATGGGTAAAAAATTAGGGAAATTTCCCTTTCAGATGAAATAAGGAGGTGCAAAATGGTTAAAATCAAACTTACCAGAATGGGAAAAAGAGGTCAACCTTTTTACAGGGTCATCGTTGTTGAATCTTCCAAATCAAGAGATGGTGCTTATATAGAGTCTCTTGGTTATTACAATCCGATGAAGAAGCCCTTTGAAGTCAAAATAGACGATGAAAGAGCCCTCTACTGGCTTGAGCATGGAGCCCAGCCAACAGAAACCGTTAGATCTCTGCTTTCTAAAAATGGGATAATGAAGGCTTACCATGAAAAGCGCTTTGTAAAGGGATAACCGTGGACATAAAAGAATCTCTTGAATTCATGATAAGATCCGTTTGCAAAGAGCCTGAATTTGTAAGAATCAAGGAAAGTGTTGGGGATGGGAAGACCATTTACGAGATCTTTGTGTCTGATGAGGACATAGGACAGATAATAGGCAAAGATGGAAGAACTATAAAGTCGATAGAGTTGATTCTTAGATCTTTGAAAAATGGCGAGGGGGATTTTGAATTAAAGGTGATCAGATGAATCTTGTAGCGATAGGAAAGGTTTTTTCGGTCTTCGGCCTTAATGGAAAGGTTAAGTTCTATCCTTACATAGAAGATCGTGACATGAAAAACTTCTTAAATCATGATGTATGGATAGGGCGTAATTCCAAAAAAGTTTCTAAAATAAGGATAAACTCTCTTTCTAAAATGAGCAACCATCAAATAATGGGATTTGATGGATTCGATTCCGTTGATAAGGTTAAAAATCTTGCGGGACAGATGATATACGTCGATGAGTCCGAACTTCCTTCTTTAAAAGCAGATGAGTATTATTTCTATCAACTTATCGAGTCCACGGTCTATTATGAGGATGGGAGCGAGGCCGGCATTGTAACAGATGTGATAAGAACCGGGTCTAACGATGTGCTTGTAATTGGGAAAGAAGAGGTTTTGATCCCGGTTATAAAAGATTACATCCTGGAGATGGATCTCAAAAGCCACAGGATAACGGTTAGAAAAATGGAGTGGTTCTGATTTGAAGATCGAAGTTGTAACAACCATTCCAGAACTTTTTGATTCCTTCGTGAAATTTGGAATCGTCGGACGGGCCATAAGTTCTAAAAAGATAGAATTCACCGTTATAAATTTGAGAGATTACACTCACGACAGACACAGAACCACGGACGATTACACTTATGGTACCGGTATCGGAATGGTAATGAAGGTTGAGCCGGTCTTTGAAATGTTTGATGAATACCTTAAAAATCATGAAAGACCATGGATTGTCTACCCTTCTCCGCAGGGAGAGATCTTCGATCAGCAAAAAGCGATAGAACTTTCATCTAAATCCGATGTGATGTTTCTCTGCGGAAGGTATGAAGGAATAGATGAAAGGATTATGACGATCGTTGACGAGGAAATATCTATAGGCGATTTCGTTGTAAGCGGTGGTGAAAGTGTGGCGATGGTCTTCATAGAGGCGATCGCGAGGATGATTCCGGGAGTCGTTGGAAAGCATGCCTCTGTCAAAGACGATTCGTTTTTTTCAGGCCTTTTGGATCATTCAAACTACACAAGGCCACCATCTTACAGGGGAATGGAAGTTCCTGAGATATTGAGATGTGGCGATCACGCAAAAATAGGGAGATATCTTCTTAAAGATGCAATAATCAGGACTGCCAAAAAGAGACCGGATCTTTTTTTGAAAAGAGATTTCACTCTTGAGGAAAAGGCGGCCATTGTGGAATTGCTCAGGGAGAAGACATGTTAGATAAAATATACGTCGGCGTTTTGCATTACCCTTCCATCGGCAAGGATGGAAGAATAGTAACGACTGCCGTTGTTAATATGGATGTTCACGACATAGCGAGAACGTGCAGAACATATCTTGTCAAAAGATATTACATAGTCAACAACCTTCCCGTCCAAAAGCAGATAGTTTTAAGGGTTTTGAATTTTTGGGGAAGTGATTTCGGCAAAAACTACAATTCTTCAAGGTTTGAGGCTTTAAAACTCGTTAAGATGGTCTCTTACTACGAGGATTTGATAGAAGACATTACCCGGGAAGAAGGGTGTGAACCTGTGAAGGTTTTTACATCGGCAAAGAAAAGGGACAATATGGTCTCTTACGCGGACTTGAAGGATATGATCGTTAAAGATGAAAGACCTTTTTTGTTTCTTTTCGGAACCGGACAGGGAATGCCAAAAGAAATTCTTGAGACATGTGATATATCCTTAGAACCAATAAGGGCTTTTTCGGATTACAATCATCTTTCGGTAAGATCGGCTGTTGCCATAACTTTGGATAGAGCAATAGGAGAATTGATCTAAAAGGAGGTCATTTAAGATGGATCAACTTATAAGGGCCATGGAATTGCCCGATAAAAAGGAGTTACCAAAGATATCTATAGGTGATGTGATAAGAGTTACAACTTCCGTCGTGGAAGGAGGAAAGGAAAGGGGCCAGGTCTTTGAAGGGACAGTTATAGCAATGTCCGGATCATCTGGTGGAAGAACATTTACAGTCAGAAAGATATCACATAACGCAATAGGAGTGGAAAGAATTTTCCCTTTCAATTCTCCATCCATAAAAGAGATTACAGTCGTCAGGCATAACAAGGTAAGAAGGGCAAAACTATATTATATAAGGGCTTTAAAGGGTAAAAAAGCGAGAATGAAGGAAAAACGCCAGATGCCTTCCAATTAAGGTGTTTGAAGTGGCAAACAAAAAGGCCAAAAAGTCTGATGATCTGTCTAAAAAGGTAAAGCATGAAACGTGGGAATGGATAAAGGCTATCGTCATAGCGATACTGATAGTCATACCCGTAAAACTTTTTGTGCTCGATACGATGATAGTGCCCACGGGTTCTATGATACCTACCATAATGCCCGGAGACAGGATCTTTGTGGATCAGATATCGTGGAAATACAAGGATCTTAAAATAGGCGATATAGTTGTTTTCTGGACGCCATTCGTCGATAAATCCGCTCTGGCGATGCTCGGGCCTTTCGATAAATTTATGGACGCTTTAAGTCCCGTTCATTACGCGGGCCATGTCAAATACGTTAAGAGACTCATAGCGGTGGGAGGAGATACCGTTCAACTCATTCCAGCGCCTGGCCATCCTTACTTTTACAACGTTGAGGTTAACGGTAAGATTCCGTCTGCGCTTAAAGATCGACTGTACACTAAAGTTGGCATTTTTAGCAATCCTAATTATTACTATGAAATGGCAAATCCACAAAAATACATCTCAAGTCCCGATTATCAGTTTTTGGCCTATTACAATCAGGATATGGACTATACTAATTATTACGATTCCGTCGTTTCAAAGTGGGGAAAGTACGTTACCCGAGACGCTTCGGGTAATATAGTTATTCACGTACCGAAGGGATATTTTTTTGCCATGGGTGATAACACGACAGATTCATTTGACAGCAGATACTGGGGCTTTGTACCGATGTCAAACATGATAGGTACACCCTTTTTGAGAATATGGCCCCTTAACAGGTTTGGAGTGATGAAATGATGGAAGTATGGTATCCGTCCCATATAGAAAAGGCTAAAAGGGCCATAAAATCTCTCATAAAACTTGTAAGCGGTATAATAGAGATAGTCGATGCGAGGGCTCCGATGGCAACAAGGCCTCTCGATATAGAGCCATATTTCAAGGATAAAAAGCGTCTTATCTTTCTTAACAAAGCAGACCTTGCAGAAGATGATGTCACAAGAAGATGGGTTGAAAAATTCTCAAAAGAATGCCAAACCCTTGCCGGTTCTATAAAGCAGATGCCAAACATTCAGGAGATCTTCATGCCATTCAGGTCGGATCATGAAGTTAACATATTAATCGTCGGCATGCCAAATGTCGGAAAATCCACCCTTGTCAATATGGTCAAGAAAAAGCGTGCCACGGCGATAGGAGATAAACCTGGTGTTACAAGATCTGTTCAATGGATAAGAATAGACGATAAGATGAAGTTGCTTGATACCCCGGGCATTACCTATCCAAAGATCTCGAATGAAACACTTTACGCTAAGTTGGGTTTGTGTAACGTTATAGACGTTGAGCAGGTTGATTTTGAAGCGCTTGTTTATTACGAACTTGATTTACTATCAAAGATAAAGCCGGAATTGATAGAGAAGATAGGAGAAGGGGATTCCATAGTTAAAAGGATAGAAAGTTACGGAATGCAAAGAGGATTTATCCTTAAAGGCGGTGTTTTGGATATGAACAGAACGCTTTTGACCTTACACAGGGAAATAACTCATGAAAAATTTGGTAAAATAAGTTATGAATTTCCAGAAGATTTTTGAAAGGAGATAAATCATGGACACATTTGAAAAGGTCAAACAACTTATTTCTGATAAACTTGGAGTTGAAGGTGATAAAATAACAGAAAAGTCTTCTTTTGTGGATGATCTCGGAGCAGATTCTTTGGATTTAGTCGATCTTGTCATGGCATTAGAGGATGAATTTGGCATAAAGGTTGATGATGATAAACTTGAAAAATTCGTCACAGTTGGAGATGTTGTTCAATACATTAACAGTGTCAGGAAGTGAAATTGTTAAAGAGGTGGGGTAATGGGAAATGTCGATTTGAGAATGACGAAAAGGGGAGTCGTGCTTTACATAGAAGAGTACGATGATTTGGATGATCTTTTTGTCCAGATAACCAATAAATTTTCCCAGTTAAATGGTTTCTTCGCCGAAGATGATAAGATATCCGTCATGCTAAAAGATAAGGAAAAACACTCGAAGGATATAACGGAAATAATTTCTTTCGTTGAAAAGATGGGATTCAAAGTGGGAGAGATTCTCGTCGGTGAAATGAGCCAGAATGTGAAGCAGAAAACTCTCTCTGTAAAAGAAAAATTAAGTCTTGTGGAAGAAGAAGATAAGAAGTCCCGTATGAATCCAACAAAGGTTATAAAGAAGACCGTAAGATCCGGTCAGGCCATAGTACACGATGGAGACGTAATGCTCATAGGGAACCTTAACGATGGGGGAGAGATAATAGCAGGTGGAAATGTTGTCGTTATAGGAGAGGCAAGAGGCGTTATAAGGGCAGGGTCGAGAGGAAATGAAGAGGCGATAATATATGCCGTTATTATGTCGCCGGAATTAATTCAGATAGCCAATTACGTTATTCACTTAAATGAGCCTGTGATGAATGCCATTGCTTATGTCAGAAATGGCAAGGTCCTTGTCGAAAGGTTTGATGCGGTGAAATTTGGTCAGGTGATGAATCATCGGGAATGAAAAATTATTAGTCTCTGATTTTGTGCCGGTTCGAAGCGATCAAAACAAGATGTCCGTTTATCTTCTCCAAAAGAAGGCTGATTTTCAGGAGTTCATTGAGACGCTTTATCATGGCAGAGAGTTCATTTACATAGTGGATTCGAAGATAAGACTTTTTCACACGGATTTTATCAGTTCTGCTGAAAGCACGCCGATCTTTGCTGGAGAAAGGGCCAAATCCGTTATAGGAATGATGGACGTTCAGAATTTGATAATAAGTTCTGAAATAAATGATCCCGTTGTTGTGGCAATAGGCGGTGGAAGTGTCCTTGACACCTGTGGATTTGCCCTCGCAACGTATAAAAAACGGTTGGATACAGTTTTTGTCCCAACAACTCTCAGCGCTCAACTTGAAAGCTTTTTCAAAGACGAAGTTTATCTTAATTTCGATAGGGTAAAAGATGCGATGAAGGTCAGATTCCAGCCAGATGTGCTTGTCAACATTGTCGAATTCACAAAAACGCAACTTATCGAAGAGAAAAAGCTTTCCATGATCCATGCCATCGCTTTCGGACTTTCTCATTCGAAAAAGTTTTTTGACATGGTCGAGAGGATACTTAATTCCGAATTGATGAGCAATTATGAAGTTATATCTCACATGATCTTTGAAAGTCTTAGGCTGAAGATAAACACAGGTCAGGTAAACGTTGGAGAGGAAAGTGCCCGCGCTTTCATGACAGCGTCCCAGTTGAATATTCCATACCTTGTTGCCCTTTACTACGGTGTTATGATCGAATCTTTTGTCTCTTACAAACTCGGATTTATCTCAGAAGATGAGATGAACAGGATTTATTCTATTTTGAAGATGTCTTCAAATGCCCATTTTGATTTTTCGTCTGCCATAGATCAGATTTCCTCTTACGATGAGCCTTTGAAGATGAAATTGCCTGTAAGAATAGGGAAGACTATGGATTATCAAATCTTCCCTGGTTTCTTGGCAGAGATGATTTATTCGGCCCATTCAAAAGGGTTGATATAAAGGGAGGTTAAAATGGATAAGCAGAATATGTACTCTGTGGTAAGAGTGGTTCTACTTGTCGTATTTATAGTCGTTGCACTTGGAGCCCTTATATGGGTTGCATCGTTGAGTGGAAAGATAAGCAGCATAGATCGCAAAGCTTCAAGCGCCCAAACAGCCGTTGCTTCTTTGACAACTCGCATTGCAAGTCTAACTGCGAGTATAGCAAAATTAAAAAGTGTAAGTACAACAAGGCTTTCATCAAGCGTGTCGGTTAACCTTCCAACGCTTCAGTCGACTTACATAAGCCTTCAATCTATAACATATCCTTTGTTGCTTGCAAATGCTCCAGAATCTTTGAGTTCGAGCATTTCCCTTACAACGATAACATCTACAAATCTTGATGCTCTGAAGCCATTACTTTCATCTACAAATACTTATGAAATAACGCAAATGAATAACCTCTATTATTTTGCGTACCCCGGAAGCGGAGTTACCTATTCAATACAGGTATTGTCCTCTCCTTACCCGGATAGAGTTCTTGCCTTGGTTAAGTCTTTAAGGAGCGCGGGAGTGCCAGCATTTAAAATAGACTATTCATCTCAGTCTGGACTATTTATAGGGGTATTTCCGGATTATAATTCTGCATCTTCATATGCCAACGCGATCTCACCCAATGTAACATCGATAGTTGGATCAGGAGCCTCTTCATGGCTCATAAGAACGATACCATAGAGGTGCTCGAATGGATAAAGAAAATTTTGATCTTAGATTTATTCTTTTGATAATTGCAATAATAATAGGACTTGTTGCCGTCATCTGGGCGGGAGTATTGACTGCCAAAATCTCGAATTTCGATCAAAAGATCGCTCAGACGCAGACAAGTGTCGCATCAATGACCTCTTATGTGGCAAGCACGACGGCATCTTTAAACGATCAGATGGCGAAGATAGAAAGGATCGTTGCAACCCAGTCATCGACAATAGCCTCTTTGACATTGTATGTGAGAAATATGTATGCCGATCTTTCTGCAAAGATTTTGTCCGAAGATCAAAAAATATCGACAACCCAGTCAAACCTTTCGGCGCTTTCAAATCAGGTTGGCAGTTTAATCTCGAACCTTCAGAGTTTAACAACACAGCCTCAGCCATCTTCTTCGCAGCCAGCCCAGACTGTTGTCGCATCCTCTACGAATCCTTTAATGTCTCTGATCGCTGGAGCGGCTCCGTCGCTTAGCCCATCGATAAGCCTTCTCACAACGACGGCGACAAGTTTAAGCGGAGTAGACGCGATATTGTCTGGAGTTACAACTTACGAAATAACCAAGAGTAATGGTATTTATTACGTCGCCTATCCGGGAAAAGGTACAACGTACTCAATACAGATCCTTTCTTCTCCTTATCCCGACAGGGTCCTTGCGCTTGTCAATGCACTCAGAAATATTGGAATACCTGCCTTTAAGATAGATTATTTAAACCTTTCGGCCCTTTTCATAGGCGTTTTTACCGGCTACAACGCGGCTTTGAATTACGCAAATTCGATAAGCGCAAATCCGGCCGTAACTTCCGTGGTACAGTCAACGGTCTCGTCTTGGCTAATAAGGCAGATACCTTGATAAATGAGTACCCGTACAAGGATCGTACTGGGTAGTGTAATTTTAATTTTTGCGATAGGAATTTTCATATCGGCAATCGCTCCTCTGAGAGAAGGGATAAAGAAATCAGATAAAACGATGACGGCGTCGGCAACCTCTTCCGTCTTTCCCATAAATGTCAACACTGCCGATGAAAAAACCCTTGAAATGTTGCCAGGTATAGGTCCTTCAAAGGCGAGGGCAATAGTCGATTACAGAAAAAAGACCGGTCCCTTTGTAAGTCTTGAAGATCTTTTAAAAGTGCCAGGAATAGGTCCTTCAACGCTTAACAGATTTTCCGGATTTATTACGGGCGTTTCGACCGTATCAAGTAATGGCGAAGAAAAAAAGATAAATATAAACACTGCAACGACTAAAGAGATAGAAAGCCTTCCTTCGATAGGTAAAATTAAGGCCCGTGAAATAGTTTCTTACAGAGAACTTCACGGGCCTTTTCATAATCCTGAAGATCTTAAAAAAGTCAGCGGAATAGGGTCAAAGACAATCCAAAAGATAAAAGATCTAATAGAATTCTAAAAAATACTCCATCCAAAGATGGAGTAACTTTGGCGGAGAGAGTGGGATTTGAACCCACGGAGCCTATTAAGCTCATACGCTCTCCAGGCGTACGCCTTTGACCACTCGGCCATCTCTCCTCACAATTAAATCCCTGGTTGCCAGGGATTTAATTTGACAAAATAGTTAAGAAGTGTTATAATTTTAAAAATGTAACTTTTATTTTACTTTTGGTGGGCTCAGGTGGATTCGAACCATCGACCGCCCGGTTATGGGCCGGGAGCTCTACCAGCTGAGCTATGAGCCCAACAGCGTTATTTATTATAAAACATTTGGTTCAAATTGTCAATAGGAATATCAAAAATGTGAGGGGTGAAACATGAAATGCAAGACAATTATGTTGATCCCGTAAAAGTACTAATAGTCAAGTACCCAAGGCTTCTTATAATAAAAGCCGCATTCTCGATCTTTAGCCAGCACAAAAAGATAGATCTTTTTGCACTTGAAGAAAGCATAAAAAAAGAATTTGAAAGAGAAAACCAGAAGAGAGCCTTTTAGGCTCTCTTTTTAAAAGTTTTTCCTTTTTGGAGGAAGATTAAATGTGGCAGTCTTATCATCATCTTTAACGAGTTTAAGGTATCTGTTTGCGGCATCTTTGGCTAATCTTTCTATTATCGCCGGAAGATCGCTTTCTCTGATGAGATAATCGAATCGTGGATCTTTGCTCAAATTTTCCGAAATCTCGTATTTTTTTTCGCTATTAATATCGAGTTTAATGTCTGATAGCGTGTACTGCGCGAAGTCCTCATTTATTCTGGAAAGCAGATCGATGATCGTTTTGGAGAATATATCCGTTACCTCTGAAGGTTTTTTCGCTTCATTCAACCTTTCTCTGTAATTTTTGGATATCTCCTTTTCTATGTTTGTGTAACTGTACATCATTGTAACACCCCCTTGAGTACCGTTATAGATGATAAAGCAAATATTACCGCCGTCTCAACTCTTAGGATTCTTTCGCTTAATTTTATTTTTTCAAAACCCATCGATTCGAATCTCTCTTTTTCTCTTTGTGTAAATCCACCCTCGGGTCCAAAGATCAACACATATTCAGAAGAATCTTCGATTTCCCTTATCGATTTTCTCGAGTCCGGATCGAATAAAACCTTTACCGCACTTTGAGGAATTTTGAAATCTTTTAGATCGACTATCTTTGGCATGTAAAGATTTCCGCTTTGCTTGAGTGCGTCGCGCATTACAAATTCGATCTTCTTTACCTTTGACTCCGTTTCCTTTCTTGTGGTTCTATCCATATTCGATAGAACAAGTGTGGAAATCTCTAATTCTGTTGCTTTTTCGACCAAAAAGCGCATTCTCTCCCATTTTATCGGAGAAATTACGATATGTATCAACGGTTGTTTTCTCTCCTGGACCTTTACGATGCCGTCAATTTTCGCTTGACTATTGGAAAGAATGCCTTTGAAAAGATGGCCTTTCCCATCGGTAAAGAATATCTCGGATCCATTTTTTATTCTTAAGACCTTCATGTGATTTATCTCGTGATCGTCAAACTCAGCGATATCGTTCTCAACTCTTGCAAAGAAAAATTCGGACACTATATTTCAGTCTTTCCTCCCATGTAATCTCTTAAAACCTCCGGCACCCTTATCTTTCCATCTCTGGTTTGGTAATTTTCGAAGATGGCAACCAATGTCCTTCCAACGGCCAGACCCGAACCGTTTAGTGTATGGGCAAATTCAAGAGTACCGTTATTTCTCTTTATTCTAACATTCGCCCGACGGGCTTGAAAGTCTGTCACATTGCTGCAGGAAGATATCTCTTTGTAATTGTTGTACGATGGAAGCCATACTTCTATGTCGTACGTTCTTGCCGAAACAAAACCTATGTCTCCCGTGCAAAGTTCTATAACCCTGTAAGGAAGTTCAAGATACTGGAGCACTTCTTCGGCATCGTGGGTTAGACTCTCGAGTTCCTCATAAGAGTCTTCGGGCTTTGTGTACTTTACGAGTTCAACTTTGTCGAATTGATGCTGCCTTATCATACCGCGCACATCTTTTCCGTAACTACCGGCCTCTCTTCTGTAACACGGAGTGTACGAGACGTACTTGAGGGGAAGATCCTTTTCGTCTATTATCTCGTCCTGATGCATGGCAGAGAGAGGGACTTCGGCAGTTGGAATAAGGAAAAGGTCGTCTAATGTCGTTGAATAAGACTCCTCTTCGAATTTTGGCAATTTGCCGGTATTGAGCATTGTTTGTCTTAAAACAAGATGTGGCGGAAGAATTTCTGTGTATCCATGCTTTTTTGTATGCAGATCTATCATGAAGGAGATAAGAGCCCTTTCCATGAGAGCGGCGTCTCCTTTAAGAATTGTGAATCTTGATCCGGAGATCTTTGCAGCCCTCTCGAAATCGAGAAGACCCCTTTTTGATCCGAGATCCCAGTGAGGCTGAGGATCGAAGTTGAACTTTGTAGGCTCTCCCCATCTTCTTATCTCCACATTGTCATTTTCGTCTCTTCCAAATGGTACTTTTTCATAAGGTATATTTGGCAAGAATAACAATGCTTGGTTTAACTGGGATTGAAGTCTTGACAGTTCATCTTCATCGCTTTTTATTTTTTCGGATAGCATCTTTCCACGATCTAAAATTTTATTTACCCCTTCTTCGTCTTTGGCAGCCTTCAACTTTGCGATCTCTTTTGAGATTGAATTTCTTTCTGCTCTCATCGAGTTTAGATCTGTTATCATCTTTCTTATTTTTTCATCCATTTTCAGTATTTTGTCTATCTCTTCTTCGGGAACTCCTCTTCTTCCAAGAAGTATCTTTACCTTCTGTGGATCTTCCCGAATGACTTTTATATCGAGCATAAATCCCTCCTTCATTTTATAACGCTTACTGTGCCGCTTCCGTAATTCACAACGTATATCTCGCCTGAATTTCGATTTACTTTAACGGCGCAGGGCTCGTGACCAACGGACAAAGTTCTTACTACCGATTCTGTTTGTGCGTTTAAAAAGATCAAAGAATCGGTCTTTGAATTGGTAAGATAAATGGCGTCTACTGCCGGATCATATGTCATACTGTTGATACCAGTGCCAACGTTGAAAGTTCCTATTACCGCAGAATTCTTTATCATACTTACGCTTCCATCAGATTCATTTAGGACGTATACAATACCGTTTCCGATGCATATAGAAGACGGGGTATTCCCGACCTTGATAGTGTTAATCACCATATTTGTGCTTCCATTTATCACGCTTACAGTATTGTCTCCGGAATTTGTCACATATATCAAATTGTTATTTTCATCCACGGCTATACCATAAGGGCTTTTTCCGACGTTGATTGTACCGATGACTTTATTTGTTGATGCGTCTATTATGGTTAAGGTGTTGTCGAGATTGTTCGCGACATATATTCTGTTTGTCTTTGGATCCAGCGCCATTCCAAGTGGTTCATTTCCGACCTTTATATTCGTCACAACCTTATTCGTTCTTGCGTTTATGACTGTTACAGTGTTGTCTCCAAAATTCGCAACGTATACCATGCTGTTTTGCGGATCGAAGACCATCTTCCACGGATCTATTCCAACATTTATCTGTTCAAGAATGTTATAGGTTGAAAGATCGAAAACATCAACGACATTTTGTGACGAAACGCTTACGTACCCTTTCTCGCCCTTTGGATCCAGAATAAGATCGCGTGGTTTATTGCCTGTATCGAAAACTCCATTTACCTTTTCTTGGATACCGTAGAAGTTTACATTTTGATCATTTCCATTTACATTTATGGCAGGAGTGAACCTCCACCCCGCCTTCTTTGCATCGATCTTTACATCTCCCTTTAAACCGTTCTTAGACCAGTATCCGTTGGAATTTGTATAAACAGAAGCATATCCATTGTCGAAACTTATCATGACATTTCCTATGGGATTTCCTTCAAAATCACGCACATATCCGGAAACGTTGTAGGTTAAAGATTGAATATAAAAAAGACCTGCAATCATTGCCGCTACAATTCCTATTCCTATGATCAAATAGGTAAAAAAATCATTCAAAGGCATTACCTCCAGAGTCCAAATCAACAGAATTTGGTTGCGATTTTGTATATTTCAACGAATTCCTCTAACTTCAAAGAGGCACCACCTATCAAACCCCCGTCTACATCGGGAAGAAGGAAGAGTTCCTGACAGTTTTCTTTATTCATGCTACCACCGTAAAGACAGGATATTTTTTCCGCGATATCGGGATAAATTTTTCTCAACTGATCCCTGACATATGCCATCGCTTCTTGCGCCTGATAAGGCTGGGCTACAACGCCGGTTCCTATTGCCCATACCGGCTCATACGCTATCGTGAGTCTTTGAGGATCTTCTATTTTGACCCCTTCTAAGTCTTTTGAAAGTTGATCTTTTATTACATCGAAGGTTCTTCCACTTTGCCTCTCTTCGAGCGTTTCTCCGATACAAAGAATGACATTCATCCCATCTGAGATGGCCGCCTTTACCTTTTCATTTATGAACTGATCGCTTTCACCAAAGATATGTCTTCTTTCCGAATGGCCTATTATAACGTGATCTATTCCCATGTCTTTGAGCATCGGGACGCTAACCTCTCCTGTAAAGGCTCCAGACTTTTGTGAATGAACATTCTGGGCTCCAACCACAAGATCGTAACCTGTGAAGATCTCCTTTACAACAGAAAGAGACACAAAAGACGGAAATACCCATATCTTTGTGTCTCCATTGACTTTTACGCTTTTTATCAAATCCCTTGCGAAAGCCCTCGCCTCCGAAGGGGTTTTGTTCATTTTCCAGTTACCGGCAACTATCAGCGGACGTTTTTTTTTGCGTCTGAAATCGAAGCAATCCCGGGCAATTCTTTTCCTTCCAAGAACTCGAGCGACGCTCCGCCGCCAGTCGAGACGTGTGAAACCTTTTCAGAAAGTCCAAATTTGTCCATCGCGGCGGCGCTATCTCCTCCACCTACAACTGTTACAGCACCTTTCATTTTTGCGAGCGCTTCCGCTATTGCCTTTGTGCCGGTTGCAAAATCATCTATTTCAAAAACGCCCATCGGGCCATTCCATACAACGGTTTTAGCACCGTCAAGTTTGGATTTGAAAAGTTCTATAGTCTTCGGTCCTATATCGAGCCCCATCCATCCATCGGGAATTCCAGAGGATATATCCACGATCTTCTTTTCAGTTCCACTTTTCAACTCGCGCGCGCATACGGCATCAACTGGAAGAACGAAATCAACGTTGAGCTTTTTCGCATTTGCGAGGATCTCTTTTGCGACATCGATTTTATCCTCTTCAAACTTTGAGGTGCCTATTTTATACCCCTGGGCCTTTAGGAAGGTGAACATCATGGCTCCGCCTATAAGAACTCTGTCAGCCTTTTTGAGAAGATTATCTATAACTCCTATCTTGTCCGATACCTTTGCACCGCCAAGTATGACGACATAAGGCTTTTGTGGAGAGTATGTAACCTTCGAAAGCATCTCGATTTCTTTTTCCATTAAAAATCCGGCAACGGACGGCAGATACTGTGCGACCCCGACATTCGATGCGTGGGCCCTGTGGGCAGTTCCGAACGCATCGTTAACGTGAATATCTCCAAGTTTTGCAAATGACTTTGAAAGTTCTGGGTCATTCTTCTCCTCGCCTGGGAAGAACCTTGTATTTTCCATCAGTACAACATCGCCAGGCTTCATTGAATTGACAAGTCCTTCGGCCCTTGGTCCGATCGTATCGTGGCAGAAGATTACCTTTCTTCCGAGCAATTCTTCAAGTTTTTTTGCCACCGGCTCGAGTGAGAATTGAGGATCCGGCCCTCCCTTTGGCCTGCCAAGGTGGGAAAGGAGTATAACCTTTCCACCCTTGTCTATCACATATTGAATGGTTGGCAATTCGGCTCTTATGCGGGTATCGTCAGTTATTACACCATTTTCAATTGGAACGTTGAAATCCACACGCATTAAGACGCGCTTGTTTTTCAGATCAACATCCCTTATCGTTAATTTACTCATAAAAACCACCATCAAAGGAGTTTCTGAACCATTTCTATCAAATCAACGGCCCTGTTTGTGTACCCGTATTCGTTGTCATACCATCCGAAGACATTAACGAGTTCTCCGTTAACCTTTGTTAGGAGAGAATCGAAGATACAAGAATGTGTTTCTCCTATTATATCGCGCGAAACGATCTCGTCGGTGCAGTAAAGTAAAGCCTTACCCATCGGCCCTTCGGCAGCTTTTTTGAATGCCGCGTTGACCTCTTCAACGGTTGTCGGTCTTTTGACTATAACTTTGAGATCCGTTATAGAACCTGTCGAAACTGGGACTCTCAAGGCCATACCGTCAAGTTTTCCTTTAACAGAAGGAATGACAAGGTGAATGGCCTTTGCCGCACCCGTTGAGGTTGGTATTGTATTCATCGCGGCAGCCCTCGCGCGTCTGAGATCTTTGTGGGGCAGATCAAGAATTCTCTGATCGTTTGTGTAGCCGTGGACTGTTGTCATAAAACCTTTGACTATTCCGAAATTGTCTTCAAGCACTTTTACAAGCGGAGAAAGAGAGTTGGTTGTGCATGATCCCGTCGATATGACAACATGTTCCTTTTTTAAGGCTTCATCGTTGACATGAGGATTTATCGTTGAGTCGGCACCGTCTGCGGGAGCAGAAATTATAACTTTCTCGGCCCCGGCTTGAATGTGGGCCATTGCCTTATCCTTGCTTGTGAAAAGTCCGGTAGATTCAACGGCAAGCCTTACTCCGAGCGCCTTCCATGGAAGTTTGGAAGGATCCTTTTCGGCAAAAACTTTTATCTCTTTCCCATCTATTATTATCGCGTCATTGGTGTAGGAAACAGTTCCCTTGTATGTGCCGTAGTTTGAATCGTATTTAAAGAGATGAGCAAGGGTTTTAGTATCCGTTATATCATTTACTGCCACAACATTTATCGGCCTCTTTTGTTCGAGGATGACACGCAAAATTTGCCTTCCAATCCTTCCAAATCCGTTAATTCCAACTTTTACTTCTGACATTTTAACAACCTCCTTAATTTGATTAAAATCCAGGTATCTTTATGTTACCTGTAGCGGATTTCATCTCTTCTTCAGAACGCTCTTTGACCATATTTGCGTATTCGTTAAAGGCACTCACAAGCAAATCTTCCAACATTTCATGATCCGAAAGCAGATCATTCGAGATCTTTACCTCTTTTATCTCGTAATCACAATTGCCCTTAACGCTGACCGCTCCGCCACCGACCGTCGCGCTTATCTCTATATTTTTAAGATTTTCCTGAACTGCTGCAATCTTTTTTTGCATTTCCTGGGCCTGTTTCATTAAATTTCCTATATTTCCTCCAAAGCCAAAATTTTTAGCCATTTTTAGCCTCCTTCCGGGAGAATCTTACCACCAAAAAGACTCAAAACCTTTATGACAGGTTCTCTTAGACTGTCTTCCATAGAATCGATTGGTACTTTCGAATAGGCAAAGACAAAGCGCACATCCCTTTTAGCGATTTCTTTGAATTTGTTGTTTATTTCTTCTGCCTTTTCCTCTAAAATCTCTTTATGAATAGGAACGTAAGAGATGACAAGTATTCTGTCGCCTAAATCCTTCAAGATAGACATTTTTAAAGACACATAAACAGAAAGATCTTCGTTTCGATAACTTTCCACAAATTTGTTGATAACACTCTCGGTGGACTTTTCTTTCTCGATTACGGGAAGATCTGTTTCACGCTTTTTATATTTTAACGCTTCAAAGACACTCATGATTTTAAAGACGTCGAATTGCCTTTCTTCGTATTTAAGGTACTGAATCAGATCGATTGCAAACCTTCCGATCTGGATCACTCGAAGATCTTCTATTTTTTCCGATGAATATTCTACCACATTTTTAAGAAAATTCATGACATCGATGCCACGATTTTTTATCGATTCTATGATATTGATAAGCGATTCGACATTTCCATCCAAAATCGAGGATGTGTAACTTTCAACGATCTCAACAGGACTCTCTCCGAGCACGAGGAGCGTATCGTTTAAAGTTATCTCATCTTCGGCAAATCTCGATATTTCCTCGAGCATCCCAAGCGCATCCCTCATGCCACCAGATGCAACTTTTGAAATATGTTCAAGCGCTGCCGGTTCGTATTTTATCTTTTCTTTTTCGCATATCTTTGCAAGTCTTTCTTTTATAACATCGGATGGGATTCTTCTGAATTCTAAGACCTGACACCTCGATAAGACGGTTTCTGGCACCTTTTGTATTTCGGTTGTCGCGAGAATGAAGATTGTTTTTTCTGGCGGTTCCTCGAGCGTTTTTAAAAGTGCGTTGAAGGATTCTCTTGTCAGCATGTGGACCTCATCGATGATGTAAACCTTGTACTTCTGATTGAATGGCATGTAAGCGACGCGATCTCTTATATTTCTTATCTCATCTATTCCTCTGTTTGAGGCTGCGTCCATTTCTATGACATCGAGTGAATTTCCGGAATCTATTTCAACGCATGAATTGCACACATTGCATGGTTCATACCCATCCACAGGGTTTAAACAGTTGATGCTCTTTGCGAGGATTCTCGCAACAGAAGTCTTTCCGGTGCCACGGGGACCGCTAAAAAGGTATGAATGGGAGATGTTTTTAGACTTTATGGCATTTATAAGGATCTTTTTGACATGATCTTGCCACACAACGTCTTCAAATTTTTTGGGTCTGTACTTCAAATAAAGTGTACCCATTTATTTCACTCTCCGTAAATATTTTAACACAAAAGGAGGTATTTCGTTTTTCTGATTTGTGAAATTTATAACAAAATTGTTTTTCATCTCTTTGTTAAAAGATAGATCACCATGTAGATAAAAAGCCAGAAAAGTGCGAAAAAGGTTATAAACGCTGTGAAGAACTCGAGATGTTTGATGATAAATGAAAGATTCCCGGCGCTGAATAAATTTAGAATTTGCCAACTGTCGAGTCTTAAAAATCTTCCAAAATATATCCCGATGCCTGAAAAAAATGAGATCGTTATGACAAATATCCAGCCTAAGGCTCTATCTTTCTCTTCGATGATCTTTTGAATGTTGAAAAGAGAGATAAAGCCCATGGCTATACTCAAAAAGACTGCAAATGTTATCTGAATTAATTCGTACCAGCGGATTATATTTTGATTGTAAACGAAAATGCTGTTCTCCATCTTAATGTAATCCAAGGATCTTATGTGAATGACATCTGTCAAGATGTAAGGAATGTTGGGATAAAAGATAAGCCATAGAATTAACACGGGAGTCAAAAGATATAATTTTGATATTTTTTTTAATCTTGAATTGTAAATACGCGTGATCAAAAATGAAAGAGAGAAAGGAATCCATGCAATAAAGATATTAAGAATTAAGAATGAGAATTCGTAGTCTTTGTAGCAAGAGATACCGTAATAGATTAAAGCGATGGCAAGAAAAGATGCAAAAGAGAGCGTTAAAAACGATTTTTGGGTGATCGGGATCAATCCTTTCTATGGTTTTACACATACAAGATTCATATTGAAACAATTTTATTATATAATTTCTTGTGTGAAGGAAGGTATTCGGATGATAGAAAGTTTAAAAAGTTTTTACGAGAAGTACAAGAAAATCAATGAAAGTTTGATCGATCCGGAGGTTTTAAAGTCTCCTGAGATGGTCATAAAGTATTCCAAGGAACTTTCAGAGGTGGAAAAACCGGCAAAGTTGTATGAAGAGTATTTGAAAGTTCTTAACGAAATAGATGAATTGAGATCTCTCGATTCTCCGGATTTGCATGAGGAAATTTTGAAGGAGATAAAGGAAAAGGAAGATACGATCTCGAAACTGGAAAAGGAGGCCGGCGATTTTTTAGATTCGCTTGATTCTAATTTTTCAAGAAATGTTATTGTCGAGATAAGAGCCGGAGTTGGAGGACAGGAAAGTGCTATCTTTGCCGGGGACCTTTTGAGGATGTATCTCAGGTACGCCGAAAGGCATGGTCTTGAGGCCGAGATTCTCGATTCCCATGAAACAGAACTTGGTGGGTTCAAGGAGGTTACTTTTTCAATTTCTGGAAATGGCGCCTACAAACTTTTCAAATATGAAAGCGGTGTTCATAGAGTGCAAAGAGTACCGGTTACCGAAGCATCTGGAAGGATTCACACCTCGACCGCGACTGTGGCGGTTTTACCTGAAGCAACGGAGGTTGATATCGAGATAAATCCAGATGATCTCAGAATAGATACATTCAGATCTTCTGGAGCCGGGGGCCAACACGTAAACAGAACTGAATCTGCCGTAAGAATAACGCATATACCTACAGGTACGGTTGTCGTTTGCGAATCAGAAAGATCTCAAGTTCAAAACAGAGTTATAGCCATGAAGATATTGAGGGCAAAACTTTTTGAGATGAAGAAACGCGAAGAAGAGGAAAAGATGTCGGATATGAGAAGAAACCAGATAGGCATGGGAGAAAGAAGTGAAAAGATAAGAACTTACAATTTCCCACAAAAAAGGGTTACCGATCACAGAAATGGATTTACCGCGTATAATCTTGAAGAGGTTATGGATGGTTATTTAGACGAGATTGTCAAATCTTTGATCGAATGGGAATCTCAATTGACGGTAAAAGGGTAGGTGAGTCTTTTGAAAAAAAGCCTTTTGTTTTTCTTAATCGTGTCAGTAGGAACTCTTTCTTTGATACTTTCTGGATGTTTCCAGACGCAATCAACTACGATATCTTACCGGACATATATCCAGGCGACGCCATTTTCGTCCGTTAATCATATAAATATATTTATAAAATCAATAGACGCTATGAACGCCAACGGCAACACGGTGATTCTCAGTTCAGTTTACAACAGAGTATACGATCTTGTTCCGCCGCTTAACGGAACTGCAAATTTCTACGTCGCAAATCCAATCGATGGCCTTCAAGGCCTTGCTTTTAATGGGAATCCTCCTTTCATATTAAATTCCCTTTTGATAAACATAGGCCCCGTTGCCACCGTCGTTCTTGGTAACGGACAGCAGTATACCATTCCCGTTTCAACCTCTGTGAATGTGCCTTTTTACAGTTATAATCTTCAAAAGATGCAGGTAACGCCGCTACAGATCAATTACGGTCAGAACAAGACGGCTTTGATTCTTTGGAATCTTTCAAATCTTTCTACGTCCGCGACGGCTCCTGTTACCTTGAGCGCGATCGGCCTTGATATGTCTCAGGTTGTGCCTTTATACGTAACACATGGTACTTCGTCAGATCCAGGACTTTACGGCGGACTTTACAGATATGCATCTGTTTCGGACTTTTCACACACCTATACCTTCACAGCGCAAGGATACTGGAACACCTTAAATAACACTTACGATTTCACCTTGTATCCCTTTACTTCTCCAACTTCACAGGGTTATCCTGCGATCGTTTCAATAAAGAGCGCAACCGAGACGATAGTAACGTCTAATGTGACGATCAATTCTTCTTCTATATCTTTGAACTTATGAGAAAAAAGATAATTCTTATAGTGCTTTTGATAATCGCCGCGTATCTTGTGTATTTCGATGTTACATCTTACATCGCGTACACAAAAGCCAAAAGCGAATACGAAAGCGTTTTGAAAGAATACAACAAGACCAAACAGGAACTGGATTACCTAAAGCAGACCATGAAGGAGATCGAATCCCAAATTGCGAATAGCGGTAACAACGTCCCACAAACCCCTTCAACATCAGGTAAATAAAGCAAAGGCACTTGCGCAGGCCTTTGATTGTCGATACGTTCCACGCAGACATTTTTCTTTTATGGAAGGAGAAATAGTTATAATCGTTGAAAAATACGGAATTTCTGCTGTGAAAGATGGGAAACGTCTCTTTTTTCATCCATCTCTTGCCGTTTTAAGAAAGTCTAACGTTGAGATGGGTCAGCGGGATTACCTTATCGAATCACTTTCACTTTCCGGGAATGAGAAGGTACTTGATTGTACCCTCGGCCTCGGAAGTGAGGCTATTTTAATCGCTCATTTTTTGCCCGAAGGATATGTTAAGTGCCTTGAAAGTTCAAGGATAATAAAGATAATCGTCGAAAATGGTCTTAGAGATGAAACTCTGCCTGACTGGGTTAGAGAATCAGTAAGAAGGATAGAAATTTTGGAATACGATTACAAGAAGTTCGTAAGAGAAAGCAATGAAATTTTCGACTGTATTTACGTTGATCCAATGTTCGAGCATCCAAACTTTAAATCTTCTGCGATGAATCTTTTAAGACCCTTTGCAGATTATTCCGGAATAGATCCTGAAGACATAGAGGAGATGAAAAGAATAGCACGTAAAAGAATAGTCGTAAAGGCAAGGTGGAATGACTCGATCTTTGAAAGATATAAATTCGATAAAATTGTCGGGAGTTTGAAAAGCAAGATAGGTTATGGAGTGATAGAGATTTGAAGATACCTGTAATAATGGGACCTACCGGGGTTGGAAAGAGCGAGTTTGCAATCGAACTTGCTAAAAGAATTGGCGGGGAGATAATATCGATGGACTCGATGCAGATATACAGATACATGAACATAGGCACTTCGAAAGTCGATCCAAAATTGAGAGAAGAGATTCCCCATCACATGATAGACGTAATAGATCCGGATGAAGAATTTGATGTCAAAAGGTTCAGAGATATGGCCCTGGAATTAATGGAAGATATAATTTCGAAAAAAAAGATACCTATTCTTGTCGGAGGAACGGGCCTTTATTTTGAGGTTTTAAGATATGGAATTTTCAATGGGCCGTCTAAGAATGAAAGGATAAGAGAGGCACTTTTGAAGATTGAAAGGGAAAGGCCCGGATCTCTTAGAGATCTTCTTTTACTTGTTGACCCGAAGGCCTTTGAGAAGATAGATTCACATGATCTTGTGAGAACTGTAAGGGCTCTCGAGGTATACATTCTTACAGGCAGACCCATATCAAACCTCTGGAATGAGAGAACTGGTGAGGACAGATACGTGGTATTTATACTTACGAGAAATAGAAATGAACTTTATTCCAGGATAAACAGAAGAGTCGATTTTATGTTTGAAAGCGGTCTTGTCGATGAGGTTAAAAATATCATAAATATGGGATATTCAAAGAATTTGAAGCCTATGAGATCCATAGGGTATAAAGAAGTGGTACAATATCTTGAAGGGAAAATTGATCTAAAGGAATGTATAGAGATGGTAAAATTATCGACAAGACACTATGCCAAAAGACAGTTGACTTGGTTTAGAAAGTACAAAGACGCCATATGGATAAATTTAGATGAGCAGTCTTCTCTTGAAAAAGTAATTCAATTCATTGAATAGGGGGCCTAATCGGTGGAAAAACAAAATCTACAAGATAAGTTGCTGAATTATCTTAGAAAGAAAAAGATAGAAGCCAAAATTTATCTAATTAACGGTTTTCAGGTCAAAGGACTTGTTAAATCTTTTGACAATTACACCGTTTTGATCGAAAGCGGAAGACAGCAAAATATGGTATACAAGCATGCTATAAGTACCGTTATTCCGTCTGAATATCTTGAACTCGAAGAAGTAATAGGAAAGGAATCTCTGGAAGAGGAGGAAAAAACAGAAAAGGATTGAAAAAGGCTGTATTGCTTGGCGTTAGCCATTCGAGAGGTTACGAGGTAGAAAAAAGTCTTGAAGAATTGTCACTCCTTGCAAAGAGCGTTGGAATTGAAGGAGTTGGAGTTTTTTGGCAATTTTTGAGTTCTCCTCTGCCGACGTACCTTGGGAGTGGGAAACTTAGTTCCGTTGCAAGATACATAGAACTCTATGGCGCGGATGGTGTAATTACGGATGATGAACTTACCATTGTCCAGAGATCAAAACTCGAGGAGATATTAAAAGTTGAGGTGCTTGACAGAACGGAGATCATTTTACGTGCATTTGCACGTAGCGCAACGACCGAGGAAGGGAAGATAGAGGTTCAACTTGCAACTTTGGAGTATACGCTTTCGCATCTTATAAGATCGAAGAATTTATCGAGAACGGGTGGAGGCATAGGTACAGTCGGACCCGGAGAGACAAAGTTGGAGATGGACCGAAGAACTATAAAGAGAAAGATCACCTTTCTTAGGGAAGAACTTGAAAGAATAGAAAAAAACAAGATGATCAAAAAAGGCAGAAGGAACTCTTCTTTGATACCTAAGGTTTCCATTGCTGGATATACGAATGCAGGGAAATCGATGCTTTTGAAGTGTCTTAGCGGTTTTGACATAAAAAGTGAAGATAAACTTTTCACAACACTCGATCCGATAACCCGAAGAGTATGGATAGGAGAAAATCTTTACGCGCTCTTTTCCGATACGGTTGGGTTCATATCTAAATTGCCCGCCCAACTCGTTAATGCCTTTAAAGCCACTCTCGATGAAATAAAGGAGGCCAATCTTATTTTACTCGTTGCCGACGGATCCGATGATGATGTTGAGAAGAAGATAAACGTTTCTCTTGAGGCTATAAATGAAATAGACGCTTCAAATGTTCCAATTTTGAAGGTCATAAACAAGATCGATCTTTGTTCATCAAGTCGCTTGTCAATGCTTTCAAGAAAGTACGATGACGCTATCTTTGTTTCGGCCGCCAAGGGCCTTTACATTGATGATCTGATAACAAGAGTTCGTGAAGAATTGACAAAGGATTACGTTCCATTTGAGGGAAGTATGGAGATCGATAAATGGCAAAAGATTCTAAATATAGATGGAATAAGAATTTTGAATTTTGAATCTATAGATGGTGTAATTCATGCCAAACTTAAGGTTAATTCGAATCTTTTACCGAAGATAAGGAAGATTCAGAATGTTTTTCAGGCGTAAAAAGATCCAGAAAGGACCGCTTTATTTTGAAAAAGATGGAATTTTTATGTACACTCAAAGCAAAAAAGGAACGCTTTTTAAGACCATATTGAGAAAGGGATATGATTTCCAGATAAATTACGATGAAGGACCTTCCATACTTCTTGATAAGGAATTGGTAGGTCAAAGATCTGATGATCTGGTTGTCATTCATATGGAATTAGATGAGAATTACAATGTTGTCTCTTCAGAGATAAACGGGGGAAGATTTCTGACCCCGCAAGAATATGAAGAACTTTTAAAAAAGGAGGAACTAAAGTGAAGAAACTTTTCACAAGCGAAAGTGTTACGGAAGGGCATCCTGACAAGATAGCAGATCAGGTGTCGGATGCGATTTTGGATGAGGCGTTGGCCCAGGATCCGGAAAGTAGGGTCGCAATTGAGACCTTCGTCGTAAGGGGAGAGGTAATGGTTGGAGGCCAGATGACGACGCGCGCGTACATAGACATTCCCTCGGTCGTGCGTAAAACCGTTCTCGATATCGGATATACAAGGGCCAAGTATGGTTTTGATGGAGAAACATGCGCCGTTATTACGGCAATAGATGAGCAATCTCCGGATATAGCATTAGGCGTTGACGAGGCTTTTGAGGTAAAAGAAGGAGAAAAGGTCTCGGATCCCCTCGAAAAACTTGGAGCCGGAGATCAGGGAATAATGTTTGGGTACGCAACAGATGAAACACCGGAATATATGCCTTTGAGCATATCTCTTGCCCATAGACTTGCAAGAAGACTTGCCGAAGTTAGAAAAGATAAAACCCTTGATTTTCTAAGGCCTGATGGGAAAACTCAGGTAACTATAGAATTTGACGATGATAACAATCCAATCGCCGTTGACGCCGTTATCGTCTCTGCCCAGCACGATCCAAATGTTTCAAGGGTCGATCTCGAAAATGGCATAAGAGAAGAGGTCATAAAGAAAATAATTCCGGCGAATTTTTTCACGAAAAATACAAAGATTTACATAAACCCAACGGGGCGCTTTGTAATAGGAGGTCCTATGGGTGATACGGGATTAACCGGAAGAAAGATAATAGTTGATACCTATGGCGGTGTGGCACCGCACGGTGGTGGCGCTTTCAGCGGTAAAGATCCGACCAAAGTGGACAGATCTGCATCTTACATGGCGAGATACGTCGCAAAGAACATAGTTGCGGCAGGCCTTGCCCATAAGTGTTTGATTCAGGTGGCATATGCGATAGGTGTTGCGAGACCAGTGTCTATCTTCGTCGATACCTACGGAACGGGTTTGATACCTGATATGGAATTGACAAAGATCGTAAGCCAAAATTTTGATTTTAGGCCCGGAGCAATAATAAAAAATCTCAATTTAAGAAGGCCTATTTACAGGCAGGTAGCCGCATACGGTCATTTTGGAAGAGTGGATCTCGATCTTTCGTGGGAGAAGACAGACAAGGTTGATGCTTTGAAGTCTGTCGTGAAGGTTTGAATGGAAGAGTACGATGTAGTTGTTGTTGGGTCCGGACATGCCGGTGTTGAAGCGGCACTCGCAAGTGCAAAGCAGGGTCTCAAGACCCTGCTTTTGGGCATAAATCTCGATAACGTTGCATGGACTCCGTGTAACCCTGCCATTGGCGGGCCTGCAAAGGGAATAATAGCGAGAGAGGTAGACGCGCTTGGTGGGGCAATGGCAAAGATAACAGATGTTGCCATGATAAACATAAGGGTTTTAAACACATCAAAGGGTCCGGCTGTTCAAGCCTTACGCGCTCAGGTAGACAAATATCTTTATTCAAAGACGGCAAAAAAACTCCTGATGGAGGAAAAGCATTTAACTCTCAGACAGGGTGTTGCGACACGTTTAATAGTCGAAAATGGAAAAGTCGCAGGAGTGGAAACTTCACTTGGAATGTTTTACAAATGTAAAAGTGCCATAATCACAACGGGCACATTTTTGGGGGGGAGAATTTTCATAGGGCCTAATTCCATGCCGGCCGGCCGTCTTGGAGAACCTTCCGCGGAAGGATTGACCGAGAGCTTGAGGAGTTATGGTATAAACATGAAAAGATTCAAGACAGGAACTCCTCCTCGCGTTTTAAAATCTTCGATAGATTTTTCAATTCTCGAAAGGCAGGACACATCGGATGAACCGCTCTCTTTTTCATATTCGGATGAGCCGAGAGTCTTACCCAAGACGCATCCGTGCTTTATAACAAGAACTAACGAGACAACTCACGATATAATAAGGGAAAATTTGCATTTTTCACCGATGTACGGAGATGTTAAACTCATTCATTCCGTCGGACCAAGATACTGCCCATCGATAGAGGACAAGGTTGTTAAATTTCCGGACAAAGATTCACATCAATTATTCGTTGAACCGGAAGGAATAGATTCGATGGAGTATTACATAAATGGATTTAGCACATCCCTGCCGTATGACGCTCAGGTAAGAATGCTCCATACTCTCCCGGGCTTCGATCATGCCGTGATAATAAGGCCGGCTTACGCGGTTGAATACGATTACGCGGATCCGACGCAGTTGTATCCCACCCTTGAATCTAAGGTGATAGAGAATCTTTACTTTGCAGGCCAGGTTAACGGTACAAGCGGTTACGAGGAGGCCGCCGGTCAGGGAATGATGGCCGGACTGAATGCCGGATTGAAGTTAAAGGGAGAGGATCAAATTGTGCTTGGACGGCATGAGGCATATATCGGAGTTATGATAGACGATTTGGTCTTTAAAGGGGTGGATGAGCCTTACAGGATGCTTACCTCAAGGGCCGAGTACAGGTTGCTCCTAAGAGACGGTAATGCCCAGTTTAGACTTACCAAGTACGGATACAGGGCAGGGATTGTCGACAAATCAACCTATGAAAAGGTTTTGAGGACTGAAAGAGAGATAAAGGATGCGATAGAGAGACTTCAAAAAATAAAGATCAAGGTTTCAAAATTCAAGGAACTTACACTCGATAAAACTCTTTCTCTTTATGATCTTTTGAAGATGCCAAATGTCTCGTACTCTGATATAGCCATGTTCGATACTTCTCCTTTGGAAGATCCTCAGGTGATAAGAGAAGTCGAGATAGAGGTCCATTACGGCGGATACATATCCAAAGAGATACAGGAAGCCCAGAAACTTTCGAAACTCGATAAAATAAAGATACCGCATGATTTTGATTTTTCGAGTGTTGTCGGTATTTCGACCGAGTCAAAGCAGAAGTTAATGAAGATGAGACCCGCGACTCTTGGTCAGGCCGCAAGAATTCAGGGAGTCACTCCAAGCGATCTCTTTCTTTTGAGTTCGAAGATAAAGGAGTAAAAATGGACAAAATTTACGTGATAGGACATAAAAATCCGGATACGGATTCTATTTGCAGCGTTATTGGTTATTCAGATCTTCTGAACCGTTTCGAACCAGTCTATATTCCGGCAAGATGTGGCGAAATAAATTTGGAAACTAAATTCGCACTTTCAAGATTTGAGATAGATGAACCGGTATACATAGAAAGCCTCGATCCAAAGATATCCGACATGAAGTTGTCCCCTCCGATAAGCGTCCATGAAGATGTCCCAACGATCGATGTTGCCGTACTTATGGAAAAACACGACATAAAAAATGTCCCTGTCATTGATGAAGAAGGCAAATTAAGAGGCCTCATAAGCGAGAGAGGCCTTGCGAAGGCTTACGTGAGAAAAATTAAAATAGAACAACTTGAAATGGCCCCGATAAGCATAGGAACGCTTGCAAGAATAATAGAAGGAAAAGTGATCTTCGATTCCGGCAGAATTCTTAAGGGGAAGGTCTACACAGCGATAGATGCCCTCCACGTTGCGCTTTCTAAACTTGGCCATGAGGATGTGGCCATTGTCGGTGATAATGAGCCGGATCAGATTGCCTTCATACATTTCGGCATAGCGGCACTCATAATCGCGAATGGCGCTCCCGTGGGAGAAAGAGTTATAAATGAGGCAAAAGCGAACAACACGTCGATCGTCCAAACTAATCTTGACGCGTTCGGCGTCGGTAAGATGATAAATCTTTCCCTTCCCGCGAAGATGGTAATGGCGAAAGATATACCTGTTTTGAAAACAAATGATTCCATTGAATATGCGAAGAAAATAGTCTACGAATCAAAATTCAGGACTGCCTGCATTGTCGATGATAAAGGAATTCTGATGGGGGTTGTGACGAGAACAAATCTTCTCGAAGAGATAAAAAAATCCGTTATATTGCTTGATCACAATGAATATACGCAAGCCGTCGATGGAATAGAAAAGGCCGAGATAGTAGAGATAATAGATCATCATAGAATAGGCAATATAAACACTGTCAAGCCCGTTAAATTTTTGAACGATCCGATAGGTTCAACCTCTACCATAATAACTTACAAGTTCATAGATGCAGGAGTCACCCCTTCGCCACAGATTGCGGGGATTCTTTTGAGTGGGATACTCTCAGACACACTCGTGATGAAACTTTCGACCACAACCCAAAAGGATATAAGTGCCGTCGATTATCTCTCTGGTATAGCCGGAATCGATCCTTACGGTTACGGAAATGAACTTATCAATGCGGGAATGTCTCTCGAAGGCTTATCGATAGAAGAGATCCTTACGAAAGACATGAAAAGGTACAATCTTTTTGGTAAAAACATAGTTATCTCGCAGATTATGGTGGCCTCTTTCGATTTTTCTTCTTCCAGATCTAATGAGATAATATCAAAAATGTCGAAATTGAGAGATTCCATGAATGTCGATTGTTTCTTTTGCCTTTTTACCAATGTGTTTGAGAATTCAAGCGATCTTTTCATAAGTTCTGATGAAGAATGTCTTTTGAAATTCGGATCAAATCCGGTAAGAATGGAAGGCGTTATGTCCCGCAAAAAAGATTTTCTTCCCCATCTCGCAAAGATAATTAAGTAACATACTCTCTCAACTTATAATCGAGAGGATTTTTGCTTAAAATCAATTCTGTTCAATCAAAAGGATCGTAACATTTTATTTTTATTGACATATAAGGTTAAGATGAAGTATAATTTTTTGACATCTTATTGAAAGGGGATGAAGTATTTGAAAACGAGGGGTAAGTTACTTCTTCTTTCCGCATCAATCGCAATAGTGGCTTTGGTTCTAAGCGGATGCTTTTTGATGCCTCCAACGGTAAGGTTTATCTCTCCAACTGCTCTTAACAATTCTGCCTATCCTGTCAATTCACCAATAACCTTTTCATGGTCTGGCGAAAATGGCCTTACCTATACCCTGACTCTTTCTGCATCCGGCATCGGTCCGATAACGCTTCTGTCCAATTCAAATCTAACAACCTATCAAACATCTATAGCAACACCGGGAGTTTACACGGCTCAGATTGTCGGTAAAACAGGCTTAGGAGGAACCGGTAAGGATTCCACAACCTTCAACGTTACGTCTTTGAAGATCACGAATTCTGCCACGGTTTACGCGAAAAACAATGTGGTCATCTCATGGAAATCTCTCGACAACAGGCCACACACTTATCTTTACTCGATTGACAACGGTTCAAGTTGGGTAAGCACAACACAAACTAGTGCAACCTTGACAAACCTTTCAGACGGCAATTATACCTTTATGGTAAAACTTGCTCAGTCTTATGTTCCTCCGGCAGTTTACAATTTTGAAATTTTAACGGCAGGACCGTCAATAGGCATAGCGGTTTCCGATAGAACTGAAGGTGGATTTTACGGAATAGGTTCCCATCCTCAGGGTAGATACGCAGAGATAAGTTGGTCATCCAACCAGACTTTAGGTGCTTTGCTTGTGAGATTTTACATGTATGGACCTTTGGGGACAGGCATAAGGTACAGACTCAACATATCTCCATCTGGTCAGTGGGTTGTGCTGCCGGCAACATCGACTGCGCAACAATGGTACCTCATTCCTCATCCAAATAAGAACACTGATATGATTGTGTCGGCAACGGGTTACGGTAGTTTACAGGTCTATGATATGAGTGGAAATGTCTACAATATACCTCCATTCCAGTTAGGGCAGACTTACGCGATAGGCATGCTGCCTATAAACTGGCTTGGAACTCAAGGTTCTTTTGCGATAGCCCCATTCGTGCTCAGTGAAAGATACGGACTTTCAAATATGCCGAAGATGTATGTCGGATATAACACATCCTCTGTTGCGACAGGCGGGTCTTTTGTTGCATCTGTTTACACTCCAAATCTTACGGCATACGCATCGGGCACCCATCAAATAGTCAATGACTACGTTGATCATACCGACATTACCACAAACAATGGTTTGATGTACATGCAATTCTCCATTCAACTTGCCCCGGGCCTTCAACTTAGCAACGTTACATTCCCAGACATGATGGCGGGCAAAGTTAATCTTTCGACGTACAAATACGATCCTGACACCGGAATTCTCACGGTGTACAGGGGATTCGTAAATCCTGTCCCGAATGCACCGGTGGCACAGTCGGCGACCGATATAGCTGTCCAATTCCAGTGCACGGTGCCAGCGACTTACAGCGGATCTTACGCGTACGCGCAAATAGTCTATGAGGGGTACTTCGGCAACGAGGGATACAGCAATCTCAATCCCGTCTTCAAAGACAATTCTTTGAGGAATATAGATGGCGTCGTCATTTTGAGATCCGTGCCAGTCGTTACCGTCGGTAGCGCACAGTAAGCGGGGTGAGTGGTATGAAAAAGATCACATTTGTTTTGATCGCTTTATTTTTAATTTCGGCTTTTGCTTTTGGAGTTTCTTTGAATACACAGACAGTTATGAGTACTGCCACCGTTGAAGCGATAAACGCGCAAAATTCCCAGTTGGGTCTTCCGTGGAAGGCGGGGCTTAACGGTTTTAGCGGGAAGACGATAGAGCAGTTGTCTGTTATGAACGGATGGCGACCGCTTCCAAAGGATTTCGTTAACGCCATTTTATCGAAAGCAAAGAAACTGACAACGACTGACGATATGCTTATGGGATCCTACACGATGTTCAACCCATTGACGATGGACGCATCTAATCTTCCCACCGCTTACGATCTCAGCAATCAATTCGTGCAATATCCCGGCATCTCTTACGTTACGCCCGTCAAAGATCAGGGATATCATGGTACATGCTGGGCCTTTTCCACGACTGAAACCTTTGAAACGGCTCTCGCAATGCAGGGAGTTGTACCGTATTCAAATATCCCTGTTCTTTCAACCCAGTTTGTTGCGTACCACGATATTGACTGGAACCTTCTTATTGCCGCCAACGGCTGGGTAATTCAGGATTCCAACTTCGACGCGGGAGGAAACCAGTACTTCTCAATGTACAATGCAATAAGGTATGGAATACCTCCTGCCACTGATTTCCCGACGATATCCTATGAAAATTCTCCGTGGATAGAGTGGGATCCCCAAAATCCAAATTGGCAAAAAGATTTGATTTATTCGCAGGGCACACTTTTGTTGCTCAGTGCTCCTGAAGAGGCATACTATTACAACGTTAGTTACAATCAGTACATAGATGCGATAAAGACGATGATAATGAAATACGGATCTGTCAGCGTTTCTTACTCGGTACCGGCAGATTTCTTTGGCTATCAAAGCGGCGTCTACGTTCCCGTGAATCCCGGAACTTCTGCTAATCCTTACGTTGGGGGCCATGCCGTCCAGATAGTTGGATGGATAGACAATTACGTTGCGTCCAATGGACAGACATACAATGTATGGATAGTTAGAAATTCATGGGGCTCGAGTTGGGGCATGAATGGATACTGGCTGCAGCCGTGGGTGACTCCTCAGGAATACGCTTCCGGAAATGTCCCAGCGTGGAAATTTGAATCTTACGGTAACTGGTTCTTTGTTCCAATATTCAAAACGAATAACACAGTCTGGTCTGCCGCTGATTTCAACAACGATGGATACGTTAACATGACAGACTGGAATATGTTGGTGAATGCTATGCAGCAGACGAATCCTTCTTCTCAAACTATAGCCAAATACGATATAGGAGTTCCGAAGACCGGAAAGATAGGCGGAGGATCCTTAGAACAATTCATGTACCTTTGGAATCTTGCTGCCCAGAGCGGACATTAAAAGTTAACAAAACAATAAAGGGCGTTAAATACGCCCTTTATTTTTTTAATTGACTTTATGGTAAAATATTCCTGTGTTTGTGAATAGAGGTGGTAGAGATTGAAGATAGGAATTCCGAGAGCGTTGTATTTTTACGTATATTATCCGATGTGGTATGGATTTTTTTCGTCTCTTGGTCATGAAATAAGACTTTCTATTCCGACGAACAAAGAGATCATAAATTTGGGAGTTTCACATTCAGTTGATGATATATGTATTTCCGTTAAGGTGTTCCATGGTCATGTCAAATACCTTCTAAATAAAAAAGATTTGGACTTTGTCTTCGTTCCGAGAATCGCAAGCGAAGAAAAATATAAATACACCTGTCCAAAGCTTGCCGCACTTCCCGATCTTATGAAAAGTGCCTTTGTTAACGACGCGGATAGAATTTTGACGGCAACCTTTTACACAAGGCAGGGAGACAAACTTATCATCGATGCTTTTGAAGAGATAGGAAGAAGACTTGGAGATACCGAAGAAAGGGTAAAAAAGGCTGCAAAGGTTGGCATAAAATATCAGGATCTCGCTACAAAGGCTTTAAGATCTGGTCATACCTTCTTGGAGGTTGTAAAATACATAAAAAATCTCGAGGAACTTATAAAGAAACCCGTTGAAAAGAAAAGATATACAGTCGCGCTTGCAGGCTTTCCTTACGATGTCTATGATACCTTTACAAATGGAGACGTTATATCAAAACTTGAAGATTCAGGAGTTGGAATAGTGACGACAGATATGTTAGATCCAAAAGTCTACAGACATTATTCAAAATACATGATAAAGGATCTTTTCTGGTATCAGGCAAATGCCGCGGCAAAGGGAGGGATGTACTACATAGATTCGTCGGACATAGATGGAATAATAAGCATATCATCTTTCAACTGTGGCATAAGTTCTATATATCAAAAATTGCTTGATCTTTATTCGAAAGAGATTGGAAAACCTGTCATGCACATAATAGTCGATGAGCAAACTGGAGATGCGGGTCTTGCGACAAGAATAGAGGCGTTCATCGATTTAATACGTGTGAAAAGAGGTGATGGTCTTGTCTCGCAAGAAAATAACTTACACGGTACCGAGGATGGGGTACACGTACGCAGCATTTGAGAGTTTCTTTAAAATACTCGGATACGACGTTATAATACCCGAGCCTACAAACACCGAAACCATAAAGGAAGGCGTTTCCAATTCGCCAGAATACATGTGCTTTCCATTTAAAATATTGTTAGGTCAGTTTGAGAGGGTACTTGAGAAAAATCCGGACAGATATTTCAAGGTAGTCTCGCTTGAAAGTTACGGACCATGCAGGTTTGGATATTACAGTCCTTTGTATTACAAGATATTGAGAGACAAAGGATTTACAAATTTCGAAATAGTTAACATCGAAGGGATTTATCCGCCACTTTACAAAGGAATTCCAAGATTCTTTAAAAAACTCATAAAACTTACAGGATGGCACGCACCGTGGACAATTGTCAAAGCCTTTGTCATAGCAGGATGGAAGGTTTACGCACTCGAACAACTCGAGAAAAAACTCTACTATCTTATTCCACGAGAAAAGGTTACCGGATCGACGGAAAAGATTTTCAATGCGGCAGTCGAAAGGATAAGAAATGCTCCGAATAAAGTTAAATCCATAAAGAAGATTTTGAATGAGGAACTTGAGAAGATGGAAAAAAATCCCCATGTCGAGCGCGATGATCTTCCCAAAATAGGCCTTGTTGGAGAGGCTTACATATTGATGGATTACAGCAACAACCTTGATATAGAAAAGAAATTGGCCTACATGGGAGTAGACGTTGACAGATCTTTGAGAGTTACGAACTGGACTCTCGATAGAATTATAAAGGTAAAGTCACATAAAGCCCATATGTTAGAGGTTAACAAAGGATATCTTGACTTCTTTATAGGTGGAGATGGTCAGGAAAGTATAATGAACACGATACTTTACAAGAAGGCCGGATATGACGGCGTTATTCAGGCCCAGCCATTTGGATGCTTGCCAGAAACGGCCGCAAAAGAAATCCTTACAAAGGTAAGCGAAGATTACGATATACCTGTATTGAGTCTCGCATTTGATGAACAGACGGGTGAGGCTGGATTTGTGACGAGACTCGAGGCCTTCGTTGACATGATAAAGAGTAGAAGGCAGATGAAGAAAGAAGAGAAGAAAGAATCCGTAACGGTCGAAGGTTAGAGGTGAGAAAATGTCAAAAAGAGTTGCTTTGGGAATAGATATAGGTTCTGTGACGACAAAGGTCGTTTTTATAGATGAAAATGATGAGATAATAGAAGGTCTCTACATCAGAACTAAGGGAAATCCGATAGATACTATAAAGGCAGGAATGATAGAGGCCTACAACGTTATTTCTTCGAAATACGGAGATATAGAGGTTATAGCCGTTGGAACGACGGGAAGCGGAAGACAACTTGCCGGTGTTGTCGTAGGAGCAGATATCATAAAGAATGAGATCTCAGCACACGCTTACGCGGCTATCCACGAGGTGCCAGATGTTTCGACTATCTTCGAGATAGGAGGACAGGATTCGAAGATAATTTTTATAAGAAATGGCGCGGTCACGGATTTTGCTATGAACACTGTTTGCGCCGCCGGAACAGGATCTTTTCTCGATCATCAGGCAGAGAGAATCGGTATTGGTATAGAAAAATTCGGTGAATACGCGCTTCGCGCCACAAATCCAGTTAGAATAGCGGGAAGGTGCACTGTTTTTGCCGAATCAGATATGATTCATAAACAGCAGATGGGCGCGACTCCTGAAGATATAATAGCGGGGCTTGCCGAAAGTTTGGTGAGAAATTATCTTAACAACCTTGCCCGTGGAAAGGAATTGCTTCCAAAATTCGTTTTTCAGGGTGGAGTTTCTGAAAATATAGGCATAGTTAAGGCCTTCGAAAATGCCGTGGGAGCCGAGGTTATAGTACCGAAGAACAACAAACTCATGGGAGCATGGGGCGTTGCGATGCTCGCAAAAAGAGAGATCGAAATAACAGGTCAGAGGACGAATTTCAAAGGTTTCAAAGTGACAGAACTCGAGCACAAAACCAGGGTTTTCTACTGCGATGGGTGCGCAAATAATTGTGAGGTCTACGAAGTCATAGAAAACGGAGAGACCATAGCGTATTGGGGAGACAGATGCGGTAAGTGGTCCAACAGATTGACGTCCAAAGTAAGAAGAACTGAAAGGGCAGACAGAAGAGAAGAAATAAGTGAGAAGTGAACGGTGAATAACAAAAAACATCCAAGCGTTTTAAAATCACTTGTCGGCATACTCGATAAAGTCGAAAAGCCCAGCAGATATATAGGAAATGAATACAATTCGGTAAAAAAAGATGCGCCATTTTCTGTGTGCCTTGTTTTTCCCGATCTTTACGATGTTGGAATGTCGCATTTTGGGGTCAAGATCCTTTACGACATAGTAAATGATCTCGATTTCGCAAAATGCGAAAGATCTTATTTACCATGGCCAGATATGCAGAAAGAGATGCAAAACAGGTCTATCCCTCTTTACTCTTACGAATCCTATACGCCTCTTGATCAGTTTGATGTTGTTGGCTTTACGCTCCAGTATGAAATGTCCTACACCAATGTTTTAAGAGCTCTCAGACTTGCAAATATACCTATAAGAAGCGCTCAAAGAGGAGAAGAATCGCCCATTATAATAGCAGGAGGGCCATGCACTTTCAATCCGGCCCCGATTGAGGACTTCATAGATGCGTTTTTGATTGGAGACGGCGAAGAGGGAATCGTCGAGATGCTCGAAGCGATAAGATCGGGGAATGACCGGGCCGATAAACTTAGAAAACTTTCGAACATAGAAGGGGTTTACGTCCCTTCCCTCAATAAACAAGTAAGAAAGAGGGTCGTTCGCAATTTAAAAAGATCATGGGCACCGACACGCCAGATTCTTCCCTACACCGAAATAGTTCATGACAGGGCCGTTGTCGAGATAATGAGAGGATGTACAAATGGTTGTAGATTTTGCCAGGCAGGAATGATATACAGGCCGGTAAGGGAAAGAAGCACTGGTGAAATTTTGGATATCTCCTTTGAAACGATAAAGCAGACAGGGTACGAGGAATTAAGCCTTCTTTCTTTGAGCAGCGCGGATCACAGCCAGATAAGAGAGATAGTTTCTTCTTTGAGGGAGATTCCGTATACCTCTCTTTCCATACCTTCTACGAGGGCCAACTCTTTGACGGTTGAGATAGCAAAGGCTGTGGAAAGTGTCAGAAAAAGCGGTATAACCATAGCGCCTGAGGCGGGAACTCAAAGACTTAGAAACGTCATAAACAAGGGCATAAGTGAGGAAGATATTTTGTCTGCCGCAAAGCTCGCTGTAGATAACGGATGGAGGAGAATAAAGCTCTATTTCATGATAGGCTTGCCGACAGAGACTGACGAGGATGTTCGAAGTATAGGCAATCTTATAGACAGGATAAAACGGTTAGGCTTCTACGATCTTTCGGCTACAATAGGCGTCTTTGTTCCAAAGCCCCACACTCCGTTTCAATTTGAATCGCAGATAATGCCGGATGAGGCCGTCAGAAAGTTCAAACTTTTGAATTGGACAAATAGATTTGCAAAGTTGAACTTCACAGATCCTCACAAGGCTCTCATTGAAGGTGTTCTATCGAGAGGGGGGCGAGAACTTTCTTATGCGATAGAGGAAGCAGAGAAAAGAGACTTGATATTCGCCGACTGGGACGAATTTTTCAACGCGCAAAGATGGATGGATCTTTTTGAAGAATACAGCGTGGATATCGATCATATTATGGGAAAAAAGCGTTTCAAAGATGAATTTCCGTGGGATTTTATCGATTCCGGAATATCAAAGGGTTTTTTATGGGCAGAATATCTAAAGGCCTTAAGAGGAGATCTCACAATCGATTGTAGGAATGGATGCACCGGATGTGGCGTATGTCCGAATTTTGGAATTGAGAATGTGATCTACGGGGTTAGAGAATGAAATATCTTTTCTTTTACAAAAAATACGGGCTTTTGAGATTCCTTTCGAATCATGAAACGATGAGAATGATCGAAAGGATTCTGAGAAGAACCGGAATGAATCTGAAAATGACCGAAGGTTTCCACCAAAGACTGAAACTCTCATTTGGTCAGGCATTACCAACTGGTATAATAGACAAAGCGGGGCTTTTTTTGATATCTACCGATGAGGAAATAGGTGAGAAATTCATCTCACAGATAAACTCACTCTCTCCACATGGATTTGAAGTTTACAGAATTTGCAAGGTTTCAGAGAAATTCGAACTTGGCAGATCCATAAAAGGATACGTTTTTTCATTAATTTTCTTAGAAGAGCCTAAAACTTCCGAAGACTGGAAGTTTGAAAAATATGGTAAAATATGGAAAACAAGTTTTTTCGTCGCTTTCAATTCTTCCTCTCCAAGAATCAACGCATACGGTCAGTACCTTACTTTAAGAGAAAGCGTTGTCTTTAAGGAGACTTTCAATGGCGAAAGTGCTCGTTGTGGATGATTCGGACGTTTTAAGAAAAATAGCCATCTTCAATCTCTCGAGGGCCGGCTTTGAAGTTCATGAAGCGATGGATGGACTTATGGGCATTGAGAAGATAATCGAGGTAAAGCCTGATGTCGTTATTTTGGACATAATGATGCCGAAATTGGACGGTTTTCAAGTGCTCGAAAAGGTAAAGAAGGATCCTCAATTGAACACGGTAAAGTTCATAGTGCTGACTGCAAAAGGAGGAGATACCGATTTAGAAAGGGCGAAAAAACTCGGAGCGGAAGAATTCATGACAAAACCCTTCAGTCCCAAAGCCCTTGTAGAGGCGGTGGTAAGACTTGCATCAAGATGAGAAGGTCGATCTGCGAAGCATATATGGCGAACTTTTGAATTATTCCCGCGATGCCGGATGGTACAACTTTCCAAATCTCGAATATATCGATTCCGATCGTATAATTGAAATTTTCAAAAAAGCCATAGATGAGATAAAAAAGTACAAAAAAGAAATAGAAGAATCGACATTAATTCTCGAACAAAACCTCGAAGAAATTTCAAATACCTACGATTTGCTTTCGGCTCTTCTTGAAATAACGAATATCCTTTCAAGGGATATAAATCCATTCAAAGTTGCTTTGGAAATAGTTGATGTCATCGAGAAAAACATAATGGCTCGAGAAATTTCCCTCTTTCTTTTCGATGAAGGAAATGAATTCGAATTTTCTACACCTAATGCCAAAAATACAAAAGAATTTTTTAAATCTTACATATTAACATCCAAATCCGTCATCATGAATGATTCAATACCGCTTATGGTAATTCCTATCCAGTCCGGCGAAGAATTCAACGGTGCCTTTGTGTGTATGGGAAAAGAAAATGGTACCTTTTTTAGTGCAGCAGACAGAAAACTTGTAGAAGCCACTTCAAAGCAACTGAAACTCGCTTTGAGCAATTACAGTTATTTCAAAAATGAAATGAAGCGCGCGATGATAGAAAAAGAACTCGCGATAGCGCGTGATATTCAGTATAACCTTTTTCCACATACTTTCCCTCCCGATTACAAAATATGGGGAGCCTCCTTGCCTGCAAGAGAGATAGGAGGAGATTATTACGACGCCTTTGAAAGGAATGACAAACTTTTTTTGACCGTTGCCGATGTTTCTGGAAAAGGTATAGGAGCGGCCATAATGATGAGTATGTTCAGAAGTTATCTCAAAAGTCTAAGTTCGAAATCTGACCTTCATGAAATAGCCACCCTTTTGAATCATTTAATGTGCGAGGAACTTTCCGAAGACAGGTTTGTAACTGCTGTAATAGGCATCTTTGATCCACGAAGCAAAACTTTCGAATATGTGAATGCGGGTCACGATCCCGTATTCATCTTTGGCGACGGGAAGATCAAATTGCTTGAATCCGAAAATCCTCCCTTTGGAGTTATCGAAAATGACGATTTTTACATTCCGAAAAATGTCAAACTTTCCGAGAATGATTTGCTTGTTATGTACACAGACGGATTTCCCGAGGCGAGAAATGATAAAAATGAAGAGTATGGTCTTGAAAGGCTGTTCAAAAAAATCGTGGAATTAAGTAGTAAATCTCCAGCCGAAATAGTCAAATTGCTTTTAGAAGATGTAAAAATGTTTTCTCAATCTACCGTGCAACATGACGATATGACGATCCTTGTTATTAAAGGTTAGGTTATGAAATTCGCAAAGAAATTTCATTTTAAGATATCGAATCTTCCTTATTTTACCAAGTGGCTTATACTCGGAGTGATAATAGGCGTCTTGAGCGGATTCGCATCTACTCTACTTTATTACTCCGTCGAACTTTCGGAAAAATTCTTTCTTGGTTATCTTTTGGGAATGCGAATTCCACGCACGATAAGCGATGGTGGTATTCTTAATTATTCTGCCGATAGGATATATCTTATTCCCTTAGTCGTGATGGCGGGCGCATTTTTATCATCCCTTTTAGTTTACAAATTCGCTCCCGAAGCCGAAGGGGACAGTAAAGCTATAGAGGCGTACCATCAAAAGCAAGGAAGGATAAGATGGCGCGTTGCACCCATAAAACTTGTGGCCTCGGCCCTTGTCATAGGGTCTGGAGGAAGCGCTGGAAGGGAAGGGCCGAGTTCCCAGATTTCGGCCGGCCTCGGTGCGATGGTCGCGGATATTTTGAAACTGAATTCTGAGGACAGAAGAAGAATGGTTGCAATAGGCATAGGCGCTGGCATAGGGACGATCTTTAAGTCTCCGATTGCCGGAGCACTTATAGCCGCAGAAATACTTTACAAAAGGGATTTCGAGCCCGACGTTATATATCCTGCCATAGTGGCATCGGCAACGGGATACTCTATTCTTGGCATGTTTTATGGCTTTACTCCGATCTTTGGGTATTATTTGGCTCCCTTCAATCCGGTAAGATTGCCCATGTATGCCGTGTTGGGAATAGTTGCGGGTTTAATGGCCATACTTTATCCAAAATGCTTTTATTATGTTCAGAATAGATTTTCTGAATGGAAGGTTAACAGGTATTTCAAACCGGCAATAGGTGCCGCGGTAACCGGTCTGATCGCTTTGCTGTTTCCCGAGATCATGGCGAGCGGTTATGGATGGGTCCAAATTTTGATGGATCAAAAATTTAATTTGTTTCCAACTTTTGGAATACCGGTTTTATTTGTACTTTTTGCGATGCCATTTATCAAGATCTTTGCAACATCTATGACAATCGGATCAGGTGGAAGTGGAGGATTATTCGCGCCGGGCATCTTTACAGGTGCTTTCATAGGTGCAGATATAGGAATTATTTTTCATTTTATTTTTCCAGCCCAGGTGCCTACGATAGCACCATTCGTGATTGTTGGCATGTTAGCCTTTTACGGCGCAGCGGCAAAAATTCCAGTTTCCGTTATACTGATGGTTGTGGAAATGACAGGAGGGCTTCAACTATTGCCGGCCGAAATGATAGCAGTTTCTATATCTTACCTTGTATCTGGAAATTACACGATATATCGTGCTCAGGTTCCAACAAGAAAGGACTCGCCTGCCCATGCCGGTGAGTATAACGTACCTGTTTTAACAAGCCTTAAGGTTACAGATATAGAAAACCTCAGGAATCTTTCTATCAATCCCGAAGCGGACGTAAAAGAAGCGAAGGCTCTGATGACTCAAAATTCTATCTCCTCTCTTGCCGTATCAAATCAGGGACATTTTCTCGGGGCGATCTACATGTACGATATTTACCAGTTAAATGAAGGAAAGGTAAGAACTTTCATGAAAACCGGCGTTGCTTCCGTAAGGCCAAATTCTACTCTCGAAGAGGCATGGGAGATAATGAATACCAATAAAAGTACATGGGTGCCTGTTGTGCTTAACGGCGCTTTTCTCGGAATAATAACCATGACAGATATTTTAGACATTTACAGATCTAAGTTGAAATCACTTGGAATATCCGAAGGAACATAATTATGATATAATTAAAAAAAGTGAATTAAGGATGGTGCTTGAAATGAAAATCTTTACACTGTTTCTGATGATCGTTATTCTTGCTGGATTTGCCTTTGCTTTCAGTTTTCAAATTGGAGGAGGAGTTGAGGTAGCATCTTTCTGGACATCTGGCGTTGCGCTTCCAACTGTTAACACCTCCTTTGCCTTTCCTATTTCGAGTAACCTGTCCTTAACCGGTCAGATCGGGTCTATTTTGACCCAGCAGATGGGCTATATAACTTCCTCTTCAACTCAAAGTGCGGCCCTACTTGCCCTTGCCGGTATCAGATATACAACTTACATGTCTACATCCGGTGATTTTCAAAGGTTTGTCGGAGCAGACTTTGGCGTTATTTCAAATTTTGTTCAATCAAGTGGAGTCTCGCCCATCGTGGGAATAAATGCCGGCTACATCTTTCCGATCGTTAGCGGTTTTGAAGGATATATAAGGGGTGCTTTGAGAGTGATGATGGTTTCCGTTCCGACATCTTCTCAAATAGGATCTACCTTCCCTCTCTCATTGCCTGTGGTGGAAGTGTCGACGGGTTTAAACTTTGCTTTTTGATCTAAGTAGTTGATCTGTTCGAAAATATATGGTACAATTAACTGTGTTAAAGAGCGCGTAGCTCAGATGGTAGAGCGCTTCCTTGACGCGGAAGAGGTAGCAGGTTCAATTCCTGCCGCGCTCACCAAATAGCGACCAGACAGGTCGCTTTAGTTTTATAAAAGGTGAGAAAATGAAAGTAGGCGTTGTGGATGCCGGAAGTAATTCTTTTTTGCTTTTGATGGCTGAGAAAAAAGATGGCAGAATAAATTATTTTTTCGATACGTCTCGAATAGTTGGCCTTGGCCACCTTGAGAATGGGAGGATCAGACAAGAAAATTTTGAAAAGGCGCTGGCAGTTGTCAAAGAGTACAGGTCTATCTGCGATGCTAATTCCGTCGATAGGACTATGATCACCGGAAGCGAAATCTTTAGGAGAATTGATAGAAAATACTTTGATATTTTGTCTGAAGGCTTCGATAAATCGCTTATTCTGACACGCAAAGAAGAGTCTTTTTTTTCTTTCAGATCTGTCGTCGAGGACGATAAATTCAACTTCGATCCCGTAGTTGTTGACATAGGAGGCGGCAGTTTTGAGATCGCGTGGAAAGACAAAGATTTCATTTTCAGAAGTCTTCCGATGGGCGCGATCTTTATAACTGACAGACTCATAAAAAGATATCCCGTCGGAGATCAACTGGATAATTTCAGAGAGTTAGACCCATATCTTGATCTGCCTGCCAAACCGCTGGTTTCTATAGGCGGTACAGGTACGACGATCGCGTGCATTGTGGAGGAGAAAGAATTCGATCCGTTGGTAATTCACGGTAAATTTTTGAAATTCGAAACTCTTAAATCTCTTTTTGAAAGAATGAAAGAAATGACGATTGACGAAATTTCTTCGCTCAAGGGAATGGAAATTGGAAGAGAAAAAATAATAATTTCTGGATTATTCCTGCTTTTGCGGATTCTCGAGAAAAATTCTCTCGACGGTCTTTACATTTCGACAAGAGGACATAGGTACACGGTGGCGCATGACCTTTTAGAAGGGGAAATATGATCGTAGTTAGATTGAATAAAAGAGGAATGGAAAAGATATTAAGGAAACATTTGTGGATCTTCTCCGATGAAGTTGCAGAGATTATCGCTGATAGCGAGTCAGGAATTGCCAATCTTTTTTATGGAAACAACTTTGTAGGCCGCGGCCTTTACAACGGAAGATCAAAAAACGTTGTAAAATTTCTCACCTCTAAGGATGAAGAAATAAACGAAAATTTTTTCAGGAAAAGATTTAGTCTGGCTTTAAAAAGAAGAGAAGGATTTTCAAAGTTCAGACGCGAGATAAATTCGGAAGGCGATCTATTGCCGGGCCTTGTGGTCGACAGATTTGGTGATTTAATGGTTATTCAGATAAGATCCGTGGCTCTTGAGAAAATAAAGGATTCGATATTAAATGCTCTTGTCGATCTTTATTCTCCATCGACCGTGTACGAAAGAAGCGATTTTGAATCACTTCCTGAAGAAGGATTATCAAGAGAAAAGGGATTACTTTACGGCAAAATTCCACAGCCTGTGGTTGTCGAGGAAAATGGTCTTAAATTTCTCGTCGATGTTGTGAGAGGGCAAAAAACCGGATTTTTCTACGATCAAAGGGATTCGCGGAAATTCGCGCGGGAATTTGCTCTTGGCGAAATTGCACTTGATCTTTTTACCTATACGGGTGGTTTCGCTCTAAACCTTGCAAGGGCAGGAATGAGGGTTGATGCTATCGATCTTTCAGAGGTCGATCTCGAGGTAGGAAGGCAAAATGCCGTCATGAACGGTTTAGAGGTTAATTTTTTAAAAGGAGACGCTTTTAACCTGAAGGATCTTGGATCTTACGATATCATCGTAGCAGATCCTCCTTCTTTGATAAAGAGAAAAGAAGAGAAGCAAAAGGCATTTGATTTACTTTCAAGATTAACGGAGGAGATATTCGATCACGTAAAAGAAAAGGGAAGGGTATGTTTATGTTCCTGCGCTTACAACATAGATAGAGCAATGATGGAAAAGGTTATTCTAAATTCATCTCAAAAGAAGAATTTGATCGTAAGGCCTCTTGGATGGACGGGATTACCCGCCGATCATCCCACTTTACTTTCAATGCCGGAGACAGATTACCTGAAGTGCTTCTGGTTTGAGACATTAAGGGGTGATTTATGAAGATAGGAACAAGCGGATTCTCATTTCCGGACTGGATTGGAAATGTTTATCCGGAAAATACAAAAAAAGAAAATATGTTTTCGGAATACTTGAAATTAGGCTTTGATGCTGTCGAGATTAACTTCACTTATTATTCTATGCCGTACCCGAAGACAATGAGCGCGCTTTCGCAAAAGACCGATCAGGATTTCTCATTTTGTGTGAAATTGCATAAAAGTTTCACTCATGAATATGATCAGGATTTGAAATCACTTTACCTCAAATTTTTAGATGGTATAAGGCCTCTTATCGAAGATAAAAAATTCGGATGTCTTATAGGACAATTTCCGTATTCGTTTAAAAGATCCAGAGAATCTGTAGAGTATCTTTTAAAACTCAAAGATATCGTCGATGTTCCGCTTGTTATCGAATTCAGAAATGATCTATGGAATGATCCCGAAATCTTTGAGATGCTTGTTAAGCATGATATCTCGATCATCGGAGTTGATCTACCAAAAATAAGAGGGCTGAAGATGAATGAAAAACCATTCGGAAAGATATCCTACTTCCGTTTTCATGGAAGAAACGTGAACTGGTTCACGGATGAAATGAGAAGATACGATTACATGTACAGCGAAGAGGAATTATTTCAACTTGCAAAAAATGTTTTAGATACCCCCGAGCCCATATATGTTTTCTTCAACAATTGCCACAATGGTCAGGCCGCAAAAAATGCCATTCAGTTTTCGACAATCATACGGAAAGTTCGAAATTAACATTTGATTTTTGGCCGGCCTTTTTTTCCACTTCTTTCCAGGTCTCGAGAAGTTCTTTCATTATTTCCATTGCTTCCTCTAATTTTTTTGGATCTTTGTGGATATTCCCTTCTACGAGTTCCCTGTAAACAAAATCATACAGTTCCCTGAGGTTTTTTGCTATCTGGCCACCTTTCTGATCGTCTAAGATGGACATCAAATATACTATCATGTCCTGGGCCCTCAAAAGGATATTATTTCTTTTTTCGTTGTTTTCTATGTTTACGATTGCCTTTTGTATTAATTCGATTATCTGATCGTAAAGCATTTCTATCAATTTTGCGGGACTTGCCGTTAGTATAGCGCTTTTGAGGTATTGATCCATTTATATTCCCTCCGTTTCGAGTATTTTCGAGAATATTTTTCTGTAAATTTCACAGACTTTTTTTATCCTTTTGATAGTCTCGTCTTTATTTTCAAGGGCCACAAATGAATTTATCTCCATAAAAATCCTGCTCTTTTCTTCTTCGTCTTCTTTTGATTCAAAATTTCTCCCTAATTGTTTTATAGAATTCAGGGCACTTTCAAAAACCTCAAAACCACTTACAATCTGTGGTAGCACTGAAAATATATCATCTTCTATGTTCTGTGCATCTATCCAGTCAAGAAATTGCATGGCGCTTTCAGATATCTTTAAAATGCTCTGACTTACGGTTATAAAAGAAAGATCGACTGTCTCATTTCCGGCTAAGGTACATTTATCTATCTCCGAGATAGGAAATGACTTTTTATTTATCTTTATATCATCGAGCACACTGTTTTGAGGATAGAGTTCTGATATAATGTCGGATAATCTAACACTTTTTTCGTAGCTTTTGACCTCATTTCCATTTATAGTGACCTTTATCATGGTAACGCCCTCCTTACATATTTTCGGCAAAAAATCGAATAACTTTAACGCCCTTTTAAGAATCCCTGGTTTCTGCAAATGGTAAAGATGTGTCATTTGATATAGTATAATCAAGAAGATAGCGATTGCAAAGGGGAGTTATTTTGGAGAGGATCTTAATTGTCGAGGATGATAAAAGCATAGGCGATATACTTAGCCTTTATCTTAATAAAAAATACGATACGGTTCTTGTGAATGACGGAATGGAAGCCGCTAAAATCATAAAAAAAGAGAAATTTGATTTGATTCTACTTGATCTAATGCTTCCAAATATAAGTGGCGAGACTCTCGCACAAATGGCCGATCTGAATGGGATTCCTGTGATTATAATAACTGCAAAGAGTTCCGAAGAGGACATTCTAAATGGTTTGAAATTAGGCGTCATTGATTACATAACAAAGCCTTTTTCTCCCAAGATATTGCTTGCCAAGATAGACAATTTCTTTTCAAGAATTAGAAATAATGTCGTTGATTTTGAAGATGGGGGAAGAAGTTTGACAATCGACGGGAAAAAGATATATCTGACGCTCGTTGAATCTAAACTCCTGAACTTTTTGATCAAGAATTATGGGCGGGTTTGTAAAAGAGAGGAGTTGCTCATGGCCGTATGGAATGGAGAAAGATCTAAAAGAATAGTCGATGCGACCATAAAAAATATGAGAAAGAAGATAAAAGGCAGCGGAATAGAGATAAAAACGGTGATGGGGCTTGGCTATACGATCGAAAAGTCCAAAACTGTCAACTAAATTTATACTCTACGTTATTATACCTGTCGTGGTGATGGGGATTTTGATGGTATTTGCCCAGCAGAGGATATTCGAGAATAGATTTGAAAAATTTACCAGAACTTACGGGAAAAATTTTTATGGATTTAATCCTTATTTTTCCGAACAAAGATTAAAAAACATAGAAAAAATGAAACGTGAGACGGCAGTAGAAATATTCGTATCCTTTGGAATTGCCTTTGGCGCTTCTTTAGCCATATCGATAATTTTAGCGGAGGTTTTTCAAAAGAAGATATCCGATTCTCTAAAATCTATCTCTAAAGGTATAGAAAGAATAAAATCGAATCAAAAGCCTGATTTTTCGAATGTGAAATTTTCTTCTGAGATAACAGATCTCGCCGCCGATATAGAATCTCTCGCCGAAAAATTGTCCGAGAAGTCTCTCGCAAGAAAGGCAATGACTTCAAGTGTTTATCACGAGATCATGACTCCTTTAACGGTTGTAAGAATGGAACTTGAGGCCGTGAGGGACGATATTGTGCCTTACAGTAAAGAGATCGTTGATAAAATGCTTCTTAACATAGATCACATTACCGAGGTTTTGAGAGACTTGAAAAGCATAGAAGGCGATGATCTGAGCTATATCAAAGAGAAATTCGATGCAGGATTTGAAACTGAAGAGATATTCAAATCTTTCATTCCAATTCTTGAGTCAAGAAGCCAAAAATTTTTCACCGATTTCAAAAGTGTTTCGATCGTGGCGGATAAAAGAAGATTTAAACAGGCAATCTTCAATTTGCTATCGAATGCCGTCAAATACACAAAGACTGAAGGGAAGATTTCGATAAGCATCGATCAAAATAGGGTTGTGATTTCAAACGAATTCGAAGGAGAGCCTCCCAATCACTCTGGTTTTGGAACTGGTCTAAAATTGGTAAGAGATTTTTGCGAATACCATGGATTTAAATTTGAGATAACAAAGTCTGAGGGATATGTTGTCGCTTCAATACACTTTGTTTCGGAGACAGTTGACAGATGATTCTTAATGCTTGAAAAGCATTAAGAATTGTGCGGCGTGATTTAAGTATATTTTCTTTCAAAAAATGTTATGATCGTTTTTGGAGAGTGATTTAGTGAAGGTTGAAAAATTACGTTTTTTTAAAACTATGCCGGATTACAAGGAACTCATAATTCTGTCCGAAATAGATGAAAACCCTCATGTGACACAGAAAGAAATAGCGGAAAAGTGCGGTATAACTCCTCCTATGGTTAACAAATATCTTTTCGATCTCGAAAAAAAGGGATACGTCGAGATAAAAGGCACAACGACAAGAAACACGACATATCATCTTACAAGTGACGGAAAGAACAGGCTTATGATTCTTAACATTTCTTACAGTCGCGAAGTTTTGAAAATGTACAAAGATTCGCAGAAAAATTTTGAACAAGTGTGGAACTATCTGCATTCAAACAATCTGAAAAAGGTGGTGCTTTTTGGAGCCGGCGATGTGGGCGAGATGGCATTCGAGATAATGAAGGATCATGACATTAAAATTGAAGGTTTTATAGATGAAGATGGGAACAGAATCGGGAAGGAAATAGGAGGATTGCAGATAAGGCCTCTTTCCGAACTTAACAAAATGGACTTTGATGCTGTCGTTATAACATCTTACCGGCATGGCATTGAAATGGCAAAAAGAGTTATAAGTGATAAGCCTGTTTTCATTTTTTCTCTCGAAAATGGAGTAACATCTCTTAAACTTGCGAGAGATAAATAAAAGGGAGGGTAATGAATGTTAGGATTGATAATCGGGATTGTTGTAGTTGCAATTCTGGTGATCATCGTCGTGTGGCTGATCGCCGCTTATAACTCTCTTGTTACGCTCAAAAAGAGAGGTCAGAACGCATGGGCTCAAATAGACGTTCAACTTAACAGAAGACATGATTTGATCCCCAATCTTGTGGAATCTGCCAAAGGATACATGAAATATGAGCAGGAAACGTTGCAAAAGGTTATCGAGGCAAGATCGAAGGCCATTAGCGCTGGAAATGTCAAAGACAAGATAGACGCTGAAAATCAATTGACCGGAGCGCTTGGAAGGCTGTTGGCAGTTTTCGAAAGGTACCCGGATCTGAAAGCCAACCAGAATGTGCAGATGCTTATGGAACAGTTGACAGATACCGAAAATAAGATAGCCTATTCACGCCAGTTCTACAACGACATCGTTACAAGATATAACACAAAAACTGCCGTCTTTCCTTCCAACATAGTCGCAAATCTTTTTAAATTCGAAGAAATGCCGCTTTTCAGAGCCGAAGAAGAGGTAAAATCCGTTCCAAAGGTAGATCTTAACATATGAAGGAGGTCATGAAATGTATGTAAAGAGTACAAAAGAAATTCTTGACAAAGCAAACGCAGGATATTATGGTGTCGGTGCTTTTAACATCAACGACATAGAGTTTTTGGCCGGTATAATGTCTGCCGCCGTTGAAAAGAGATCGCCTGTCATAATTCAAGCGAGTGAAGGAGCCATGGCTTACGCTGGCAACGGAGATTTTAGAAAGGGCGCCTACGTACTTGCTGATATAGTAAGAAGATATGCAGACGATGTTCCTGTCCCAGTTGCCCTTCATCTCGATCACGGCCATGATATGGATCATGTCATGGCAGCGATAAAGGCCGGTTTCACCTCTGTCATGATAGATGCCTCTGCAAGACCATTTGAAGAGAATCTCGCCATAACATCTGAAGTCGTAAAAATCGCACATGCGGCTGGAATCTCGGTTGAAGCAGAACTCGGTAGGCTTGTCGGTGTTGAGGATAACGTGTCTGTTGCCGAAAGAGACGCGACGCTTGTTGATCCGAATGAAGCAAAGATCTTCGTCGAAAAAACCGGTGTTGACTTTCTTGCTCCGGCGATAGGAACAAGCCACGGTGCTTTTAAATTCAAAGGTGAGGCCAAACTCGATTTTGAAAGACTCCAAAGGGTCAAAGCAATGACGAAAATACCGCTTGTCCTTCATGGCGCTTCAAGCGTTCTTGAAGAAGACGTGCAAAAGGCCAATGCCTATGGAGCAAAAATAGAAGGGGCGAAGGGAGTGCCATTTGATGTTTTGAAAGAATCTATAAAGTATGGAATAAACAAGATAAATACCGATACAGATTTAAGAATTGCGTTCATAGCCGAATTGAGAAAGGCGCTTCACGATAAACCATCTGAAATAGATCCAAGAAATTTCTTTAAGCCTGCCATAGAGGCTGTGAAAAAAGTTGTGGCTCAAAGAATGGATGTACTTGGATCATCAGGAAAAGCTTAACCGGAGGTGTTGAAATTGAAAGTCCTGGTGATTAACGCTGGAAGTTCTTCTTTGAAATATCAATTATTCGATATGACAGATGAAAATGTTTTGTGTAGCGGGATAGTGGAGAGAATAGGTCTCGATGGTTCAAGACTTGTCCATAAATTAAATGGTCAAAAGCACGTCAAAGAGCAATCTGTGAAGGATCACAGAGTTGCTCTAAAGATAGTGCTCGAAATTCTTACAGATAAGACCTATGGTGTTATAGATTCGATGAAAGAAATAGACGCGGTCGGTCATAGAGTAGTACACGGAGGAGAAACCTTCTCCGGTTCTGTTTTGATAGACGAAAAGGTTATGAAGGCGCTTGAGGATAACATCGAACTCGCACCTCTTCACAATCCTCCAAATATAATGGGAATAAAAGCGGCAAAGGAATTGCTTCCAGACGTTCCTCATGTCGGGACTTTCGATACAGCATTCCATCAAACATTGCCGAAAAAGGCCTATCTTTACGCCATACCGTTAAGGTATTATGAAAAATACAAGATAAGAAGATATGGCTTTCATGGCACATCACACTTTTATGTTTCTCGCAGAACGGCCGAGATCCTTGGGAAACCAATAGAAGAGTTGAAAATAATAACGTGCCACATAGGAAATGGAAGTTCTGTTGCAGCTGTAAAGTACGGAAAAAGCGTTGATACTTCTATGGGCTTTACGCCTCTCGAAGGTCTTGTGATGGGAACGAGATCGGGAGATCTCGATCCGGCGATTGTGACATTTTTGCAGGAAAAAGAGGGCCTTTCCTACAAAGAGATAAACAACATTTTGAACAAAGAAAGCGGTGCATACGGGCTTTCGAATGGGTTAAGTAGTGATATGAGAGATATTGAAAATGCGGCTCTTGAAGATCACAATGAAGTTGCAAAACTTGCTCTTGATATATACGATTACAGGATAGCAAAATACGTAGGCGCTTATGCAGCAGCCATGAATGGAGTTGATGCGATAGCGTTTACCGCGGGAGTCGGCGAAAATTCCCCCTACACGAGGGCGGATGTTTGCAGTTATCTTGAATTTTTGGGTCTCAAGATAGACAATGCAAAAAACAACATTCGTGGAAAAGAGGCCATAATATCAACGGAAGATTCAAAGGTAAAGGCGCTTGTTGTTCCTACAAATGAAGAACTTGTCATAGCGCGAGACACACAGAAAATAGCGCAAAGTATAAAAAAATGAGGAGGAAGTAGTCATGATTCTTATGAAGGGGAAGAGCATTGTAAGCATTGACGATTTAACGATTGAGGAGTTGAATCAGTTAATCGACACATCGATCCGTCTTAAAGATGAACTTTACAGCGGTGAAAGAAGAGATGTGCTTTCAGGTAAAACTCTCGGCATGATCTTTGAGAAGCCTTCTTTGAGAACGCGCGTTGCCTTTGAAACCGCGATGACGCAACTCGGAGGTCATGCGATATATTTAGGGCCTGACGACATAAAACTTGGCAAAAGGGAAACAACAGAAGATATCGCGAGAGTGCTTTCAAGTATGGTAGATGTTATAATGGCAAGGGTTTTTGCACATAAAACCGTTGAGGATCTCGCAAAATATTCAAGAGTACCGGTCATAAATGGCCTTTCTGATTTCGAACATCCAACTCAAATCGTCGGTGATATGGTCACGGTCAAAGAAAAATTTGGATATTTCAAAGGCATCAAATTCTCCTTCATAGGAGATGGAAATAACGTTGCAAATTCCATAGCCTTAGCAGGTGCCAAACTCGGAATGCACGTTGTCGTTGCATCTCCAAAGGGATATGAATTGCAGAAAAAGGTCTTCGAAAGGGCATTAGAAATTTCAAAGTTAACGCAGGCAAAGATAGAGATAACGAATGATCCTGAATATGCCGCGAAGGATGCGGATGTTATCTACACAGATGTGTGGGCCTCCATGGGACAGGAAAGTGAAGCCGAAGCGAGAAAGAAGATCTTTGCGCCTTATCAGGTGAATTCAAAAATAATGAGCCTTGCCAAGAAAACGGCAATTTTCATGCACTGTCTTCCAGCCCATTACGGAGAGGAAGTAACGGAAGAGGTTGGGCATGGACCTCAGAGTGTGATATTCGAAGAGGCTGAAAATAGATTGCATTCGATAAAAGCGATGATTGTCCACGTCACGAGATGATTTTTTCGATCTTGATGCAAGATAATTCGAGATAAAAAGATATAAATGTAGGAAAGTACTATTAAAATGTCTTTTTTGCTTTTAATCACCATTAATTGCCTCCAGTTGGCTTATACGGAATATCTGTTAAAACGAATTTTGTTCTATAATTTTTACAAGCCTAAAAGGAGGCGATACCATGCAGGAAAAGAAAGAGAAGAAACAGGAAAAGAAACAGGATAAAAAAGAAAAGAAATAAGTAATTTAGTAAGCAAATCCCTTCTCTCAGAGAAGGGATTTTTTGATTGTAAATCAGAGTAAAATACAAATATTGACACATATATATACATATGGTAAAATCATCGGTGGTGATTGTTATGAAGAAGGAAGAAAGAAGAAGAAAAATACTCGATTTGCTCTCAAGAACAGATTCAGAGATTAGCGGGGATCGACTCGCTAAAATTTTGGGGGTTACAAGGCAGATAATCGTTCAGGATATAAGCGTTTTAAGATCCATGAATTACAACATAATCTCGTTAGCAAGGGGATACAAGTTAATAAAAAAGAATGATGGTGTAAAAAGGATAATCGCGGTAAAGCATTCAAAAGAGCGAATAAAAGAAGAACTCATGTGTGTCGTCCAAAATGGTGGAAAGGTTTTAGACGTTATTGTTGAGCATCCGGTCTACGGTGAGATAAGGGGAAATATCAACGTCTCAAATGAAGATGAGGTTGAAAAATTCATTGGAATGGTCGAAACATCTGGTGCCATACCTCTTTTATCCCTCTCAAACGGTGTGCATCTTCACACCATAGAGGCAAAGGATGAAGAGACGATAGAGCGCGTCGTATCAAATCTTGATAGGAAGAAATTCATTTTAAAATAGGAGGATGGCGGTGAAGATAGATACTGTTGTTGATCTTTATGTGCCTTCTAAAATCCAAAGGTCTTTGCTTCTCTTATTCTCACTTGCATGGATGGCAGATGCTGCGGGGGTTATGATGATGACATTTACCTTAGGAGGAATTTCCGCTGAATGGCACCTTTCAACCCTTCAGTCGAGTACGATTGCGAGTTTAACCTTTGTCGGTATGCTTTTGGGAGCTATAGGTGCTGGATTCATTCTCGATTTGGTGGGAAGAAAATTTGCAATGAACCTTTTCCTTACCTTTACAATACTTTTTACCTTCATAGATGGATTTTCGCCATCTCCTCTCTTCTTCGGAATCTTTAGATTTTTGTCTGGAATAGGATATGGAGGCCTCATGCCTTCGGTTAACGCTTATCTTAGCGAAAGTACCGCAATAAAAATAAGGGGAAGGTATCTCGTTCTGTTAGAGTCAAGTTGGGCAGTCGGAAGCATTTTAATTGGATTGTACGCAGTTACATCTGGATCGGGATGGAGAAGTGTTTACTATTCAATTTTAGTCGCATCTTTGATCTTCATACCATTTTTGAGGATAAAAGAAAGCCCGCGCTATGTCTTTTTGAAAAAGGGCAAAAAAGGCCTTGAAGAACTTTTGGGAATTCATTTGAAAGAAGAGGTAGAAACGATAGAAAAATCTGTAGTTCCGGTTAAAGCCCTCTTGGGGAAAAGATATTTTAAAAGCACACTTCTTGTATGGTCGTCATGGTTTGTCATAAGTTTTATATATTACGGTTTATTTATATGGCTTCCGAAGATTTTTTCAACGACGGGAATAGCCCAGATCAATGCGTTGTGGTTTACATTTTTCATCTTTCTTGCACAACTTCCTGGATACCTTAGCGCTGCCTATTTCATAGAAAAGATTGGAAGAAAACCTTCTTTGATTATCTTTTTTGCCGGAACGGCTATTTCTTCTCTCATCTTTTCATCTGTAACGAACACTTACACATTTATCATTGCAGGATTGGTAACGAGTTTCTTTTGTATGGGTGTCTGGGGCCTTATTTACGCTTACACGCCGGAACTTTTCCCGACTTCCTTTAGGGGAAGCGCAAATGGATCTGCCGGAATGATGGCAAGAATTGCCGGCATAATAGCGCCTTATTTTGTGGCCGCATTTTTCGGGACCAATGTTTTGCATGCTCTGATATGGTTTTCAATTTTAGCCTTCTTAATGGCCATTTTGGCGGCATTTTTGGGAAAGGAAACCAAACTGGAAAACATAGAATAAGCCCCTTAAATTTTCAAGGGGCTTATATACTTAACTCAGAATCTAATTTTTGAAGCGTGGGAAGTTTAACTATTTTAATTGGTAATTATCAATTGAAAGTTGTCAATTTTTACGTGTCATTCTGCATTGCTACGCTTCGTTGAAACTAACTCAAATCATGTATTCGCTGTTACTTCAACGGCATCCAATTTTTCAACGGCATCGAATCTGCATACCTCAAAGCAACTTCCGCACTTTATGCATT
>ERZ1669247.7-NODE-7-length-123103-cov-11.751674_pt1 | contig 123103 bp, 128 predicted proteins | sample MGYA00579297_ERZ1669247 | MGnify/ENA primary metagenome ERZ1669247 (study PRJEB41166, sample SAMN08046056) | hot springs metagenome | biome: hot spring; feature: acid hot spring; material: thermophilic sediment; isolation source: thermophilic sediment from acid...
GGATAACGCTAAGATACTTTATGCACATGAAAATCAATGCTCAAGGATTTGCATAAATAGGTTTTAATCCCTCAATTATTTTTAATTTTAATTTCAATTTTAAAATTGCGTTATTTCATATTGAAATTTAATTCCAGAGTCTGTAACCTAAGCCATCTGCCACGGTCTAATCTTTGGAATTAAATGTATGTAATATTAATTTTCATTAAGAAATCGATTTTAACTTTTAAAATTAAAATAAATCAATTCAGAAACAATTCAGAGAAGAAACGATGCTATATGTATTCGTCGCTCTCGTTCGTTGATTGTGGTTCGGGTGGGCTCTCCCTTTCTTTTTCCTTGAAGACTCTTTTAATCAATGGATGTGGCTTATCAGCTGGCTCATATTCCACAACTTTGGGTTTAACGGCTTCTTCGTCCCTGTGCTTTGGGTGCTTTGCAGCCAGAATGCTTTTACGCTCATTATTTAAAATTGCCAATTCTGACATAGCTCCACCTAGGAAGCCAAAAACTATTAAAACCTCCCAATTTGGCGGCTTTTCGAACACATAGGAATTAAAATTTGTCAGAGCCATTTCCAAGGAGTATAACAACCACCCAACAAATGGTGATATGTGGGTTATATTGTTCAAAATTGTTGAGTTAAAGTATGAATTAAGATAATTAGGAACCCATGTTTCCCTGAATGATATAATGAAGGATGTGATTGCAAACGTTAATGCAACTACAGTTGTGGAGAGCAACCCTTTCCATTTAGTACCTGCTGCTCTACCTGAAACGTAGCCGGAAATCATGGGACCAAATATTGGAAGCCACCAGAGGAGTATAGTGGATATATATGCAATCGCTATTGAAGATCTAAGTGAGAATTTCCTCGGTTCCCCTGTTTTTTCAGTCTTTGCCTTCGATTTCCATCCATGGATAGTGACGAGTGACATATGTCTGACAATAGTCATACGACTATAAATAGATTTCGTATATAGAGACTGAGTTGTTGTAAGTGTTTTCTAATAATTGTCTTCTTATGGTTAACTTAAGAATTTTTGAATTTAAAAGTTCCTCTGTTTTTCATTCTCTTGCTCGACTCTCATAACATGTGCTTTATTATAAATTTAAAGGGAGAAACATATGTGAATATAATTGCTAAAATGAACATCTTACTTAGTTACCATCTAGATTATCCAGTATTTTCCTTACACCTTCCCTGATTGTATACCTCGGAATAAACTTCAATTCTGAACTGGTTTTTGTCATGTCTGCCTGAGTAAACATCTGATAGCTCTTTAATGGATTGGGGATATACATCGGTTCCCCCTTGTATCCTGTTTCCTCCTTGACAATCTTAAATATCTCGTTGAATTCCGTAGATGTTCCTGTACCAACATTATAGGCCTCCCCGGGCTTACCATAATTAATGGCATTTATCGCTGCTCTTGCTGCATCTTCGACATAAATGAAATCTCTCCTCTGCTTACCATCACCATATATGATTGGCCTTTCGCCTTTTCTTATGGATTCTATAAATTTCCAGATTACACTGGAATAGCTCCCCTTAGAGTTCTCCCCTATGCCGTAGGTATTGAAAAACCTTAGTCCAATAGTTTCCAACCCATAAAAGTTCATAGTTCTGGCAGTGATTTCATTAATCAATTTGCTGGTTGGATACATATTGGTATAACTTGTGGGTATATCACTTTCCCTTGTTGGTTTCGATTGTATACCATAAACAGACGATGAGGATGCAAAAATTACCCTCTTAACACCACTCATTTGGCTAATTGTCAATACATTATATGTACCCATAACATTAACTGCATATCCTTCCGAATCGAAGTTCTCAAATTCGGGAGGAGAAGTAACAGCTGCAAGGTGGAATACATAATCCACCCCTTTCATGGATTGTCTTAGTTTTTCCCTATCCAATATACTACCTTTTACATGACTATGTGAGCTGGAATTCTTATCCGCAATGTCATAAGAAATTGTCTCAAAACCAAGTTCATTCAATTCTTTATAATGTTCATACCTATGAATCCTGAGCCACCAGTCACCAAAGCACGCATGAATGTTTATGCTTATCATATAAAAAGCGTTTTCCAATTCTTTTAATTTCAGCACTCAGAATAATGATCTATAATTGAATCTTATAAGATGTTTATCTAATCATACTTGAAAGAATTCAGAAGTTAATGGAATATGCGCTTTGTATTTCAATGCACTTGGTAAAAACCTAACTTATCTCCTTTATCAGAACTTCGAATGCGCGTGATACATCTTTTATTTCCAGTATCACCGTAACATCAGTATAGAATGAAATTATCTGAAGCATATTGATATCATTAGATGCAAGCAAATTTGTTATGTAAGCAACGTAACCCTTTATATATGTTGTATCTTCGTTGCTTGTCACTATTAGCTCTCCAATGTTTCTCATCTCCTCAATTATTTCGGTCCTTGGAATCGAGAGAATGAATCTGTCTAAGTCTGAGTCGTCAATTATAACTCCTATACCCTGAACGCTCTGCACAATCCTGTATTTGTGATAGTCCCTTATTATAGATGCCAGTGAGTTTACAGCCTTTCTCATATTTGCGGTGGTTGATTTCAGGACAATATAAGATAGACCTGTAACTGTTTCAATTTTGGAATTTTTCAGAATTCTTTTAATTGAAGTTGGTTCCCTTTCAGATTTGGGGATCCTTTTCAATGTTGATATTATTGCATCGAAATTTTCAATATTTTCCTCCTTCATTATTTTCCTGGCTAACGCAGAGTAATTAACTATGCCCATCTCCACTGCAATCCGGATATTTGGATTCTTCCGTAAATAATCCCGAACCTGGTCAGAGATGTTCAATACTGGTCATGATGCTGATCAAGATGTTAATATTTTCCATTGTGCCCAATTTGATAAAATTGGAAAATATTCTTAGCCAATACCAATTTATACCCTAAAGTGTAAACTTTTTCCATGGGTCTTAAAAGAGAATTGGGTGTATGGCAACTGACATTTGCATCCATTGCTGGAATGATTGGATCCGGTTGGCTATTTAGCGCATTCTACGCCTCATCAATGGCTGGTCCTTTTGCAGTCATATCGTGGATAATTGGTGCTCTTATTATATCAACTATAGCCCTGGTATATGCAAAGCTCTCCCTAAAAATGCCCATGGCAGGGGCGGCTGCTGTATTTCCAAAATATACTCACGGAAAGTTGACCACAGCTCTCAATGGCTGGTCATTGTTTATGGGATATGTATCAACCCCACCGCTGGAGACTATTGCTGCGCTTACATATCTGAATTTTATTATGGGTGGCTTCATCAACTCCAGTGGATTATTGACCCAGAAGGGTATTATTGCTGCCGTATTGCTGCTGATTGGTTTCTTCTTAATAAACTCCGTTGGTATTTCCAGGGTCAGCAAATTTAATTTCGGATTAACTTTCATAAAAATCATAATTCCGTTAACCGCATCAATAGCCTTTCTGATCACTTACTTTTCATGGAGCAATTTTACAAATTTCCAGATACAGGGACCTTATTTAAAGACCATCCTGGCCACCATCCCATTATCGGGCATAGCATTTTCATTCCTTGGATTCAGGCAGGCAGTTGAACTGGCAGGTGAAGCGAAGGATCCTGAGAGGACCCTCCCTAGGGCCATTATTTTGAGTGTTGTCATATCCACGATAATCTATATAACAGTTCAACTGGCATTTATAGCCTCATTCCAATGGGGAAATCTAGTTCAGGGTGACTGGCAGAGTATATCCAGTTCACAATATGTGAAAGGGCCTATGCTGGTCTTGGCTTCAACCCTGGGACTCACATGGTTGGCAATGATACTTCTGGTGGATGGGGTTATATCTCCATTGGGTACTGGAAATATTTATCAAACTTCAACTTCAAGGGTTGTCTACGCTCTGGGTGATATGGGTTTCCTTCCCAGCATTTTCAAAAAATTGAATAGGTTTGGAGTTCCATTCTTTGCACTGGCGTTTGATCTATTTATAATGCTCATATTCATATTGCCATTCCCATCCTGGCAATCATTGGTATCAATAAACTCAGGAATGAGCATAATTGCTTATGCAACAGGGCCATTAGCTCTGGAGATCATGTATAGGAAAGGTCTATTCCAGGGGCAAAAAATGGGATTAATAAGGATTTTGTCACCCGTTGCCTTTTCCTTTTCCATCCTATTGATATATTGGTCTGGATATCCCTATACACTCTATATGAGCATAATAGCAATATTTGGAATATTACCATTCATATACTCAGTTAAAAAATCTGGAATAGAGCAGGGGGATCTTATCGGAGGTTCGTGGTTTATAGCAATGTTAATAGGTATACCGTTCTTATCATACCTAGGAAGCGAGGGAATCAACGTTATACCTTTCCCATATGACAACATAATCGTTTTCATGTTTGGGCTGCTAATATATGGGATAGGTACATATCTATCGAGCCCAATTGAGCTGGGAGAAGTGGCAATTAAAGGGGAAGAATTAAAGGAAATTCCAGATTAATTTTTTGCTTCATTTTTTATTTTGATAATTTTAACTTAGACCTATAGAGATTCATATATTTTGATTAGGTCAGATATTTCCCTTTCCAGCGAATATTTCTTGGAATACTCTACTAGGGATTCTGGCTTTCTTGGATTGGCAATTGCCCTGTATGCGGTTTCAAGGAAATTATCTCTGTCGGAGAAGAAAGCCATATCTCCCAGGGTTTCGTGGAATACATCAAGGTGGTTTACGAGAACGTTAGTGCCTGTAGCCATGGCTTCTATGGGTGTAAGGCCAAATCCCTCTGCCTCAGAATAATATACGAATAGATGAGCATTGCTCAAATACCTCCTGAGGCTGTCGGAATCCTTTGGACCCAAAATTTTTATGTTAGAGAATCTGTCGGCAATTCTCTTGCTTTTCTCATAGTACATTTTCCAGGAATTTATGGGGCCAATGTGGTATAGGGTTATGTCATCCCTACCACCAAATATTTCGAACAGTAAGTCAAATCTCTTTCTCGGGTTGAAATCCCCGACCGTTATGAGATGATATTTCCCATCATTTGGATAAGGATTCTCTTTGTCTGGATAAAAAATATCATGATCGATGCTCTCATAAACTACCCTAATCCTATCCTTTGGGACGCCTAACCCATCTTCTATTTCTTTAACCCCTACGTTGGTTGAAGATATTAAAATTTTTGAGTTAATTGCATTTCGATACATTATTTCATAGGCCTTTCTGTCATAGACGGAAGAAATGAATGAATCATTCTTTCTTAATGGTATTACATCATGAACCGTAACCACATCGCAATTCTTAGGTGCAACCTCGGGAACAAGTGCATGGATCGGATGATCCTTGAATCTGTGAATCCTCAGTTGAATATTCTGTGAAATAATTCCTCCAAATGGCTTACCTCCTATCGAGAATTCTATCTTTCTTATACCCACGGATTTGAATTCATAATTTTTTCTTTTCAACCCCTTTATAATTCTATTTGCATAATTCTTGTTACCACTGGGTACATTTATCTTTGGATAAACAATCGTTAGCATTTGCTTTCTATATTTACTACGTGATTATAATTTATACCATAAGCATTTAAATCAAATATCTATGGGGAAATGTGAAGGTAAGTGTTCTAATCACATCCTATAATGATAATAGGATTATCAATACTCTGGAATCCCTCGTGAAGCAAACGAGAAAACCCGATGAAATATTTGTAGCAGATGGGGGTACCAGATGGGATATAAAATCCATATGCAAGCAGTATAATGCAAGATTTGAACTGATCCCGGGAAATGTTGTACAGACCAGAAATAAGGCCATAAAGATGATAGATTCTGAGATAATCGCGTTTATTGACACGGATGAGGTTGCTTCCCCAGACTGGTTGAAATTGTTGACTGAACCTATAGAAAACAATTCTGCTGATTTTACCGGTGGTCCAGCGAAGCACTTGGAACCCAAATCCAGGGCAGAAGATTATGTCAACAAGCTTGAAGACTATATTTACAATGTCATGGTTCCGAGAAATATTATGTATCTCCCAATGGGAAATTCCGCCTGGAAAAAGGAAATATTTGATACACTGGGTGGCTTCGATGAAAACATATGGGGTGGATCAGAAGATTATGATGTAAATATGAGGGCGATTGAGAAAGGTTATCGAGGTAAGTTCATTCCGGAGGCCTATGTAATTCATGATCATTCTGATATAAATAATTACAGAAAGCTCGTGAAGAAGAGATACTCATATCTCAGAGCAACAGCCAAAACCTACATCAAGAATGGCAAATTAGCCCAGAGAAGCCGTGAAGGCATCGCCGCAAAAATAGATCACCCTTTTTATATCATTGAGACTATGCTTAAACCCATTGCACTTCTGGATGCTGTGATCAGAAAATGATCCCATATCTCTCCAAGCTTGATTAAAAGATTAAGGTAACAGCATGAATTTTTTTGTAAAAAATAAATAGATAAACTCCATGAACTATGAATGAAGGTCGTTGTTATTGGCATAGATGGGGCTACCTGGGACCCTGTGGTTCCATACATTGAAAAGGGTTTGTTACCGGGTTATTCCCATTTTTGGAATCATGGTCTGCATGGCCCCCTAATATCAACAATTCCATATATAACACAGCCAGGGTGGAAAGCCTACTCCATGGGAAAGAATCCCGGAAAGATGGGGGTATTCTTCTGGTCAAAGATAGACTGGAAGGATATGAAGATTAAAAACATAAATTCCCTGGGATTTGATGGAGTTGATTATTGGGATATATTGGGGCAGAAGGGGTACAAGACAGCCATAATTGATATGCCGTCTACATTCCCCCCAAAGCCAGTTAATGGAGTGCTCATAACGGGAATTCCCCATGGGTCTGGTAACTGGACATATCCACCAGAATTTGAACAGAAGATTCCTGAATGGTACCCCAAAGAGAGTGTGCACCTGTTCGTTAAAAATGAGGATCCAGAAATAACCATGGATGGCCTGGAAAAAGAGATTTGGTCTAGATTTGAAATGGCTGAAATGTTATGGGACCATGATCTTATACATGTGTCTGTAGTGATGAATGATCATGTTTCCCATTTCATGTGGAACAATGAAAAAATAATGTATAGAAATTTAAAAGCAAATGACGAAGGTTTACAGAGGATTCTGAGAAAAAATAAGGATGGATACACCATATTAATGAGCGATCATGGAAATGGGCCTATTGAGGACGAATTCTATGCCAATGAGCTTCTAGCGAAGCACGGCATTCTCATAAAAAAGGAGTTCAAAGAGAAAAAAATAAACAGAGAGAGTGTGGTGAAATTTGGAACCAGGCTTGGGCTTGACAAATTAGCCAGGAAACTGCCCTATTCATTCCAGAAGAGGATAATTCAGAGAATACAACATATTGAGAGTTCCATGGAAACGGGTATTGAGGAGAAAATAGATTGGAAAGAAACTAGGGTCATTGCGTTGGATGAGGGCCTGTTCTATGTAAATCCCCTCTACTATGATGAAAAGGATCAGATAATCGAGGAATTGAGAAAAATTCTTGAAAACTTCACATCAAAGAGTGGAAAGAAAGTCTATAAAAACATCTTCAGGGGAGATGAGGTATACTGGGGGAAGCATGTAAATGAGGCCCCCGATATAGTGGCCCTTACCAATGAGATATATCATCAGCGCTATCCACTTTCAGGCTATGTATGGGCCTCGGATATACCTGAAGACAAATGGGGATACAGGCTGAGACAGGTCGGCCATCACAGAATACAGGGAATCTTTGGCCTGGTTGGGCCGGGAATAGAAAGCAGATATATGAAAGCAAGCATATATGATCTTGCACCAACCATACTGAAAATATTTGGATGCGATATACCCAAGGAGATGGACGGTAAATCTCTGATTTAGGGGGACTTCAAAGGAGAAACCTCACAATTATTTCAGTGGGTTCCTCCATTAGAACATTCGGAACTGGTGCCACATGGATATTTACTTCCATAATTCTTGATAGATACTTCCATGTACCACTTTTGGTTATTGGCATGCTATTTGGAATAAATGCCATAGTCGGTGGGCTTTCTCAGATATATGGAGGTTTTCTAGGAGATAAGTATGGACTTAAGAGATCCATAATAACATTTTCTGGTTTGGCAACATTGGGATACCTTTCCCAGTTAATTTCCATCTCCTTCATAAGGAGTGGTATAGTATTTGCCTCTGCCTTTCTGGTTACAAACATTCTTGTAAGTCTTTATCAACCAAGTTCTAATGCCATTCTGGCCCTGAGCTCCAAGAATACCCTTGGGTCCTTTTCCTATTTGAGAATTTTGACAAACCTAGGATGGGCCATAGGTCCTGCAGCGGGTGGTTTCCTCATAGATTACTATGGATTCCCCTCCATATATTATATTTCCTTTGGGACCTCATTATTAGCCCTGATGATGTATTTGTTCATTGTAGATGTTAAGCAGGATAACAGGTTGAAAAAAGCAGAACTGGTCCTTAATGATTGGACAATGATATCCTATGGACTGGGAGTGCTATTTTTATTTATTCTCATTTCGCAGTTCAGTGTAACACTTTCAATTTATGCCTCTGTCTTCATATCTTTGAATTATTCCAGCATAGGTTTCATATACTTGACCAACGGACTCGTAGTAGTATTATTTCAATGGCCTGTCTATCTTGCCATAAGGAGAATAGGGATGTGGAGAGGTATACTACTGGGAAACATACTCTACATGATCGGCTATCTTTCCATGGGATTTGATAGTAATCTTGAATCCTTTATAATTTCCATGATTGTTGTTACCATGGGTGAGAACTTTACAACTCCAACTGCAAATACCATTACATCAATAATTGCAAAGAAGGGCCGGATGGCTTCCTATATGGGAGCTTTTAATTTCTTCTCTTCTATTGGAAGGTCCATAGGGCCAACCTTTGGATCGGAGGTACTGTCAATTGTAAAGAACAGAATTCTTCTCTGGGAGATACTTATAACGCCAGGATTCGTTTCCCTTGGAATCTTTAATTACCTGAAAAGGAAAATAAAAGCCTGAGCTTAATTGTTTCCCTTCGTGGAAATGACTGTTAAAACTGCTGCGCTTATTAGCCAGACAATGCCTGCATATTGATAAACAAAGTTTGATATCCAGAACCCCACTCCAAGCAATACGATGGGTACGATATAAAGAATTATAATCAAAAAAATTAAAAGAGGCCTCATCCAAAACCTTATCCGAAGAGTGCACCAAGTCCTGCAATTGCCTCTTCTTCGCTCTTATCCTCTTTCTTCTCTTCCTTCTTCTCCTCTTTCTTCTCTTCCTTCTTCTGTTCTCCGGCAGTTGGAGCTGCTGCAGCTGGGGCAGCTGCGAATGAAACGGATTTAATGGCTTCCTCTATGTTGACTCCCTCCAAGGATGAGACTAAGCTCTTTACCTTTGCTGGATCTGGAGTAACACCAGCTGCCTTCAGTATTTCCGTAATTCCCTCTTCTGTTATTGGTTTTCCAACCGCATTAAGTAGCAATGCACTATATACGTACTCCATATTCTCTTCACCCTTAATTATAGCACCCTAATAAATTTGATGTAATAAACATATCTATTCCTTCTTTTCCTCTGCGATCTTGGAAATCGCTTCCGCCTGAGCCTTTCCTAATGCCAATAGCTCCTTTATGTTCTCCTTTGTGGGGAATTCTATTGCGATGGACAGGGCCTTTGCGTTGTTGAAAGCCTTGGATAATAGTATTGGTATCGATTCCTTTGTAGGATATTCTATTGCTACGGCTAGTGCCAGGGCCCTAGCATAAGCTTCCCTCATCTGAGCAATCTGCTGCTCTGGAGGTACCGCCAATACATCCTTGTGGAACACTATTCCATCTTCCCATGCGGCCCTGAAATCGAGTCCAATTTCTAGAGGAAGAATTTCCAGCTTCGCCAATGCCAGTGCCTTTTCCCTTGATATTTTCTCCCCTTTCTTAACAAGTAAAACATCCTTCTTGATGACTACTTTACCCTGGTCTATGGCTGCAGGAATGCCTGCTTTCTGCAATTCTCCAACAACAGGACCTGGCTTCAGGTTTGTTGCCTTGGCTGGGACAAGAATATCTTCCTGAGCTATTTCTCCGCCCCTTGCGGGTGCCCTCATTCTGCTGTTCTGAATTTCTTTGTATAGCTTGAACGAGGACTCATTGCTGAATATTATTGCAATGGGACCCTCTGAATGAGCCTCAAGTTCTGATATAGATTCTAGATTTGTTTGATCCAAAGCCTTCTTTATCAATGTCTTTTTGGCAACTTTTATCTTAGCCTTACCCCTTAAGCTCTTCCTTATGGATTGGAACTGCTTCGCAGGTACTCCTCCAATCCCTACAACTGCAATTGATTTTGATTTTTTAGCCTCATTTACAATTTCATCGATCACTTTCTTCTTTTCCTCTGACTCAATAACTTGCCTCAATTTACTTCACCTCTACCTTTTCAGCTGGACCCATTGTAGTCTTGACGTACATGCTCCTGATATTATCCTCACCCTTCTCCAATTTAGATGTAACCCTCTTCAGAACTTCCTGTGCATTCTGGAGTAATTTCTCAGTTTCCATATCTCTAGTTCCAATTGCCACATGGACAACGGGTTTTTCCTTGCTTCTTGCTCTCACTGTTCTCCTAAGGTTGTTTATTATTGGTACAGGATCCGCAGATGCAGGTATGGGTCTTGGAACCTTTCCCCTCGGACCCATTATGGGACCCAGAATCTTACCTACTCTTCCCATGAGGGCAGTATCGGCTATAAAGTAATCTATGGAGTTTACTAGCTTCTTAGCATCCTTCTTATTCTCTGCGAGTTTGTCCAGCTCCTCAGCAGAAATTATCTTATCGGCCACCTTAGATGCCTTGGCTATGAGTTCATTGCCTCCTATAACTCCAATTTTAACCTCTTTCCCTCTACCCGCTGGCAGTATTATTTCTTCATTAATTCTGTTCTTTGGGTTCGAAAGATCTATATCTTTCAAGTTTATGGTAAGCTCAACACTCTCCCTGAATTTCCTCTCGGGAGATTCTTTCTTTACCTTTTCTATAGCTTGCTTCAATTTTTCAGAATCCATCAGTTCACCTGAGTAGTGTTACGAGCTAATGCTCTCCTACTCCACACTGGATAAAAATAGAGTATTAAAAATTATCCAATAAAACTAAATTTCAATTTCCCCAGACTTAATCTTGGCCTGTATTTCCCTTGGGTCTTTACCCTCAACGGTTATACCCATAGAAACACATGTACCGAGAACTTCAAGCACTGCGGATTTTAGGGTGGAGGCATTCATGTTATCCATCTTTGTCTCGGCAATTTTCTTAATCTGAGAAAGTTTAAGGTCACCTGTTTTTTTGCTCTTTGAATCACCGGTTGCTGTCTCAACTCCAAGTTCCTTCTTAAGGAGAGCAGATACCGGAGGTTTACCGACCTGTATCTCAAATTTTTTGGTTTCAGGATCTACTATTACCTTAATTGGAACCTGCATTCCTGCGAATGCCTTTGTTTTCTCATTTATCTCTTTAACAACTTGTCCCAGATTTATACCCAATGGGCCTAGAGCTGGCCCTAATGGAGGGCCTGCTGTAGCTTTTCCACCTTCAACCATTATTGAAACTTCTTGCGGCATATTTACTTCACCTCTTTATCAAGGACCCTAACCGAATCGGCCTTGACCGTTAATGGGATAGGAATTACAGCATTCTGCAATTCCAGAGTGATTTCATCTCTGGCCTGATCTATGTGTGTTATACGCGCTACCTCATTCTTGAAAGGACCATCTATTATTTGCACAAGGTTTCCTACTTCCAATGATTCAGTGGCAGGCTTCGATGTGAGATATATTTCTATCTCCTTAATATCCACATCACCAGAGATCATATTCCTTGCTCCCCTGACATTCCTCAGGAGAGCCATGGTCCTGTCTGGATATAGTGTTTCAATGAAAACATACCCCTTTAGATCTGGCGGTACAAGAACACTGTAAATGTAATCTGCCTTTTCTGACTGCGCCTTCAATCCGATATCCCTGGCTATCCTTATCTCCTGGCCTATGGTTGTTTTTATTATAATGATGGATTGTTTGATCTTGATTGTAAAGGCTGAATATTTCCCTGAATCATCCTTTACAACCAGAGTTGCAAAATCCCCTATCTCCCCGCCTTTAGGGGTCTCCACATACAATTCATAAACTTCCTTCGAACCCTTTGCTACCTTGTATTCTAAGGTCAGGTAATCTCCAGACCCCGGCAGAATGCTGACAGCCTTGGGTCTTTTCTGGACTATTCCTATGAACCATTCAATTTCATTTTTCGTTTCATTTATATCTAAACCGAAGTTAACTGAGCCTTTAATATCTTCGGATGTTTCATTTATTACGGTAAATTTGAATGGTATCTTCTTATTGTTCCCTGATTCTATTTCTCTCTGTTCCCCAACTATAACAACCCTGTGCTCTGGAACTATGGATCCTGGTTTATATTCTATCTCCATCATTTATGGCACCTGGAAAAACACATTCATAATAAGGTAGATGATAAAACCAATTCCCCCTATGATTATTATTCCTACTCCTGTGATTATTGAGGTTTTGCTGAATTCTTCCCTCGTTGGTTTCCTCGCCATTTTGAGGATTCTTGCATACTTCCCTCTGCCGATCCTCCCAATTGCCTCTTCGATTTTCAACTGTGCATCAATCAATTTTTCATCAATAGCCATTTAAATTCCCTCACGGCAAATATTTATTTTTGGCTCCAACCAGTATGGTAAGGACCTTTATATCATTTTTCATAGATTCATCAATGCGGGCTCCCCATATTATTCTTGCATTTGGATTTATGGCCTTTTTGACCTCTTCCAAAACTGAATGTGCTTCCTCAACAGACATATTGGAGCTGCCCGTCACTGAAACTATGGCTGAGGTAGCGGTGGAAATATCTGATTCCAAAAGCGGAGAAGTTAGAGCTTTCCTTGCGGCATCCAGAGCCCTCTGTTGACTTCCGGACTGACCAATTCCAATCATGGCGCTTCCACCGTCCTTCATCACAGTCCTTAGGTCATTGAAATCCAAATTCACCAGCCCGGGTTTTGTAATTAGTTCGGTCAATCCTTTGATGGCACTCATTAATATTTCATCTGCAAACCTGAATGCCTCATTCAAAGGTAATCTTGGGACTATTTGGAGTAACTTATCGTTCGGTATGACTATGACCGTGTCAGACTTCTCCTTCAACTTCTGCAAACCCCACATTGCATTCTCCATCCTCATTCTTCCCTCGCTGGTAAAGGGCAACGTTACCACAGCTATTACCAGAGCACCTGCCTGTTTGGCCAGTTCTGCCACCACGTGCGCTGAGCCGGTGCCAGTTCCTCCTCCCATTCCTGCTGTCACGAAAACAATATCAGCTCCTTCCACAACTGACCTGATTTCGTCCTCAGCTTCCCTGGCCGCCTGCTCACCTATCTGTGGAATTGCACCTGCCCCCAACCCTCTGGTAAGCCTCTTGCCCAGTAGTATCTTCCTTGGAGCTTGGGTTAATAACAAATGCTGTGCATCAGTATTGGCTGCTACAACGTCCGCGCCGGTAATTCCTTCCTCCATTATTCTTGAAATTGTATTTGATCCTGATCCGCCACAGCCAATAATCTTAATATTTGTCTTGAGTGTTTTCAATATCTCAATTAGTTCTTGATCAGTATCTTTAGCGATTTCTTGATTGGTCATTTCCATGCACAATTGTAAAATTAATTCCATATTTATAGATTATGAAGAATCATTGAGCAAGTAGGAAAAATTACAATATGGTATTGTAATCTTAAATCAATGGGAACAACTCTATTCGATGAGCTAAAGCCCAATAGAAATTTGGGATATCTAACCTTTCTCACGTCTATGGGAATATTTATGGATGGTTTTTCACTGTCCATATTCTCAGTTGCTCTCCTATATTTGGAATATTCCTTTTTGAAAACTCCATTTGAAATTTCATTGGGAGCGTCTGCCATTTACTTTGGGATGCTGATTGGAAGCTTAATATTCGGATATCTTTCTGATCTCCTTGGCAGAAGAATCATGTATATATTGGATTTGACCATCACTTCAGCATTTTTATTCCTAACTGCATTTTCTACAAATCTCCTAGAATTTTTCATCTTTCAGTTTTTCGCAGGAATCGGGATAGGGGCGGATTACCCTATAGCCGCCTCCATCCAGGCCGAATTTTCTCCTAGGTTTGTTAGAGGCAAGTATCTTGTCATAAATATGCTTTCCTGGACGTTTGGAGCCCTTGTGCTATACACTCTCTCAATACCCATTGTCCTATGGGGAGGGAATTATGCGTGGCGACTCATGTACATTGTAGGTGCTGTGATACCAATGATAGTTGTAATATTTAGATCCAAGATACCTGAATCCCCTTACTGGCTATTGAAAGAAGGAAGGGATTCGGAAGCTTCCAAAATTTCAAAAAAGTTTGCCAATACGAATTCCAATATAGATTTCCCTCCCATTGAAAAGGGATCCTCTAACATTAAGGATCTGAGAAAATACATGCCACTGGTAATTTTTACTTCAGTAGCCTGGTTCTCGTACGACGTATCAAGCTATGGTGTATGGAATTATACTCCATCTCTCTTTTCAAACTATAATTCATACACCATGTCAGTAATATCAACCATTATAGAAACCGTACCAGTAATTTTGGGAACAATATTTTGCCTAACCTATGTAGATAAAATTGGCAGAAGGAACCTGCAATCATTCGGGTTTTTATTTGCTGGATTGGCCTTGCTTTTATTTGCTATAATATTTATGCATTCAACAATGCCCTTTCTTATGATATTCACTGCCTTCGCCTTGATGCATTTCTTCCATAACATAGGACCCACCAATTTAACCTATTTATACCCACCCGAAGTTTATCCAACTAAAATAAGGGGAATTGGAATGGGTATTGCAACGGCTTCCTCAAGAGTAGGAGCAATACTTGGGGTCTTTGTATTTCCATTGATAATCTCTAAATTGAACGTATCCTTTGGGTTAATGTTCTTTGCATTATTCGAATTCTTGGGATTTACTGTGACAATTTTGCTCGCTCCTGAGACCAAATTGAAGCATCTAAGCTGAATTTATAAGTCTGCTGTTCCCACGGCCATGCTCCTATTTGCAAAAATAAATTTCTTATCCCCAATAAATCCTATGACCCCAAGGGGATGCTTGTTATTAAAAGATAACCTTTCCCACTCCTTTGAGATGTCATTTCTTGCACAGTAAAGGGAAAAAGTTAGGGTTAATCTTATTATCTCTTCGCCCGTTCCCGTTGCTACCGCGCCATAATCGTCTCTAACAAATATTCCTGAGCCCGGAATGGGAGTATCCCCTACCCTCCCCCTTAACATAGGAGAAGCTCCACCTGTTGATATTGCAGCTGCTATTTTACCATCATAATTTGCAACTGCACCAACAGTGTCTGAGCTAATTTTCTCAAACTTCGTGAACTTTTCCATGGTGGATAGATTCTTTTTGACTTCTTCTAGTCTTTTAATTGCCTTTTCCGTTGTGGGATCATAGTAGGGATGGCCCATGATTCTCGCAAATTTTAAAGCCCCGTCCCCAAATAAGATCTTGTGGGGACTACTTTCCATTATTTCCCTGGCAACCTGAACTGGGTTCTTAACGTATTCTATCCCAATAACTGCACCAAAATCATACTGGGTCATAACTGCTGCATCCATCTGTATGCTTCCGTCTAATCTCATCACAGAACCCGTTCCCGCATTGAAATTCGGATCATCCTCCATATATTTCACAGCAGCAACCACAGCATCCAGTGGATCACCGTAATTTAATGCTAGCCTAGCATACTTATTTAAAACCTCATTGAATTCAGTAGAGCTACCCACTCCTCCATGTAAAATAATAGATCTCATCGCCTTTAATGATGTGGTGGGATAAATATTTATTATACGCGTTTTTACATAAAGGATGTGGCTTAATAAAGATGTGGTTTCAATAGCGGATTTTTCAAAAGAAGAGATTTTGGAAGTCCTGGACAGATCAGAGAGTATGGTACCTTATGCTAAGACAGGTCACCCGGAAAAGCCATTGCGAGATAGAATAGTAGCAACACTTTTCTTTGAGCCCAGCACCAGAACCAGGCTAAGTTTTGAATCGGCGGCCATGAGAATGGGAGCAGGCATTTTAGGGTTTGGAGCCATAGAATCAACTTCAGTTGTTAAAGGGGAAACGCTGATTGATACTGTAAGGATAGTTGAGAATTATTCGGATGTTATTGTTATCAGGCATCCCATGGAGGGGGCAGCAAGATTAGCATCAGAATTTGCACAAATTCCAGTTGTAAACGCTGGGGATGGTGCAGGACAGCACCCTACACAAACATTGCTTGATCTTTTCACTATTAAAAGAGAATTGGGAAAGCTAGATAACATAAGTGTGGGAATAATGGGGGATCTAAAATATGGAAGAACTGTTCATTCCCTATCCAAGGCATTATCTCTTTTCAAAATCGATCTTCATCTGATCAGCCCTGAATCGTTGAAAATGCCAAAACATATTGTTAGAGATATTTCTAAAAAGATTAAAGTTCAGGAGCATGATGATCTTGAAGAGATCATACAGGACCTAGATGTCCTCTATGTGACCAGGATTCAAAAGGAAAGATTCCCGGATCCTGAAGAGTATAAGAAGGTTGCAGGCTCTTATATCCTTAAGACATCATATTTACAGAAGGCCAAAAAGAACATGATTATTATGCATCCTTTACCCAGAGTGGATGAAATTCCTGTAGAGATTGATAATTATCCACAAGCAAGATACTTCAAGCAGGCTGCCTATGGAGTGCCAGTTAGAATGGCAATTCTAGATTTGATACTCAGGAGGGATTAAGATGGAGAAAGAAAAGATGCTGAAAATAGAAAAGATAAAGAAAGGTACTGTTATAGATCATATTCCAGTAGGAAGGGCGTTGAAAGTTTTAAAAATTCTCAATATAGAAGGGGATATTGGCCAGACAGTTAGCATAGCTATACATGTAAAAAGCCAAAAACTGGGACTTAAGGATGTTATAAAGATTGAGGAGAGGATTCTAGATTCATCGGAGCTGAACAAGATCGCTCTCATCGCAGGAGGAGCAACAATATCCATAGTGGAAGACTATGATATTGTGAATAAATTTGAAGTGGAAATTCCCAATGAATTTTCTGGGATAATTAAGTGTTCCAATCCCAAATGCATAACAAATTCCAATGAGAAAGTAAAATCAAGATTTGTGACTGTTTCCAAGAAGCCGCTGGTACTGAAATGCCATTACTGCGAGAGAGAGATGGAAGGCGAAGAGATCGAAGAGAATATTATTTAATTCCATTATATTTTATTAATTCTCTCAGTTAAATATTATTGTGATTTCTAGAGTGTCTCCATCCTTCAAATCATATTTTTGCCTCATGTTTTCTCTAGCAACTATCTCTAAAACATCGGTATAATGAGTTCTTTCTGGGATTATAACCCCAATCTTCTCATCCCTGAATTTAGCCTCATAAACGTATACCTTTCCAAATACGCGTCCGTCCTTTTCGAAAGGCGGAATAAACCTCTTTTCTTTTAACCTTATTATTTCCATTTTGTATAATTCCTTCTTTGGTATTCTAATATTGAGTGTTCCCAAAAATGGCTCAAAACCCAAAATATCTTTCAAACCGTTTTTATAATTTTCCTGTGAGATATAGTATTTTCCTTCTCCTAGGCCAGAGAATACCTTACCATTAATGTTGATCTTATCCTCCCTCTTCAATATGAAATTTAAGCTGTTAAATTCTTCATAAATCAGGTCATATGCTGGTTCTAGAAAATATATTATTTGACCGTTTTTCTCACGGACCCTTTTAATGAATCCTTCTTTTTCAAGATTGATGAGATATAATGAAGCTGTCTGCTGAGATATTCCAAATAATTTAGATAGCTCTATAGTGGATCCCCTATAGGATCCATTGTTAGATACAATCATCAATTTTTTTAAAAAGTCAAACTGATTAGGATTCATGGTCTTACCATTCCTAAAGAAATACTTACCGTGCTTATACCAAGTTCTTTAAGTCTGCCGATCAGCTCAGCATCGTTTGTGACTACTTTTCCATTGTTCCTTAAAGCCACATCAATGACCCCATCATCGCCCTTCTTGCTCGTTTCCACAATTCTATACTTCTTCAATGACATCAGAGCCAATTTTGCATTGTTGTCCTTTTTCGAGAGATTTTCCAGTTCTTCCACTACGCTAGATGGCACCACAATTTCTTCCAGGAGAAATTTTTCAAGATTAACTTTCTGTTTGATTGAATATATGATGGCATTGGTATCGACAACATACATCATTTCACCAGTTGTCCTATTGCATAATTCTTCTTTATCTTCTCAATCTTTACCCTTACTTTTTCTCCTTTCTTTGCTCCTGGTATGATTATCGTATATTCGCCCTTAACTGCTACTCCGTCACCATCTCTGTTTACATCTGTTATGGTGACCTCATATTCCTTGCCCTCTTCTACCTTTTCCTCTGCAGATCTGATTTCCCTCTTAGCGAATAATGGCCTTTCTGCTCCGCATGCCTTGCAATGTACGAGTTCATTCCTATTCTGCTTAACCAGTTCGGTATCATAACTACCGCATTCATAGCACTGCACATAAATCCTTAAATACTCATTCAATGCTTTCTCAACGTTTTCCTCTAAAATTTTTCCTTTAAGTACTAGTCTTCCGCTTTCGTCTATTTCCCCAGAAACGCCAAATTGCTTCAACAGATATTTGTATATATGCTCTCTTTCACGATTAATTGTCTCCACTATATCCTTGAAATTTTTCAGTATGGTTATTTTACCCTCCATGATGATTTCAGGTTTAGGAACTTGAAATCTATTGGAATCAACCTTTTTGCTTATTGAAGTTTTTGCCTTCTTCAGGAGCGATAAATAATTTTGATCTTCCATGGTTAGTAATATAACTCTCATTGAAATATTTTCATATAGGTTTGTACAAAAGGCATATGCGAATCTCAAGCCGTTATCCAATTATGTAACTATGTTTGCTAAAAGTATTACCATTGGTATAACGGTTTGACATTTGTACATACAAATTAAAATAATCGTTTGACATCCTCTAATAAACATTCAGTCATATAACCAATATAATGATTAATTTTCAGCATTTCACAAAAAATTATAAAATTTATTATTAATGGAAACAAATTTTTTAAACGTCGAACTGATCAAAAAGATTTAAATACAGCTTGTATCATATTCAATATTAAGAGATGAAAAGGATGTCCGGAGATAACTCCAGAAGGATTGCATTGAGGCTAACACCCCAGGAAGACGATGAAATAAATGATTTTCTAAGCACAACTTTGAAATTTAAGACCAAATCTGAATTCATAAGAGCTGCAATCTTTAGCTACATAAAGGGAGCAAATCAGATACAGAAGCCGCAAGCGATTTCCAATGGAATTTCCACAGCAACTCTTAAAGCCCTCGAACCATACATAAAGAAGGGATATTTTGACAGTTATGAGGAGGCCATAGACTTCATAATTGATAGAGCTGGCTCTGAAGGGTTTTTACCTGCGATATTGAATAAGAGGGTAAAATGGATTGCAGATACAAAGAAGAATGGAGATAATCTACCGGACCTAAACCTTGCAAATGATGAAGAGGTGGATAAAAGATATGAGTGAGGTAATGAGTGATTATGAAGCTGCCCTATTATACGATAGAATGAAAAGAGATGGCCTCCTTGATGATCCTTTCATAGCAGTGATAGGTCTAGGCGGTGCTGGATGCAACATAGTTGAGGAGATGAGTAAAAAATTAAGCAATGTAAGGTTTTTCTGTATAAACACTGACCAACTATCGAATAAGAGGAGAATGGGAATAGAAACGATCTTAATAGGCGAAGACATAATATTGGATCATAAAGATACATCAGGAAAACCAGAAATAGGCAGAAGGGCTATGAAGGAAAAAATTCAATTAATAAGAGACAGAATACTCGGCAATAACGATTACTTTATATTGATAACTGGAATGGGTGGTTCAAGTGCATATGCTGCGTTAGAGCTGGCGTTCAATTTACATGAGCAGTTACTTCCATTTTCTGTCTACCTGATAAAGCCTTTTGAATTCGAAGAAGAAAGAAATCAAATATACACCACTGTGCTTCAGCATCTTCACAAACTCAGCTGCCGCATCCAAACTTTCGAAAATGATTCCCTGGATGAGACTGTTGACCAGTTGAACAGGAAATTTGCAGAAAATATATTTACCCAATTAAAAATGACCCAGAAATATTTGCAGAGCATCTGGCTGCAATCTTTTAAGCAGTTTGTTAATAATGAGGTGAAACCGAAGCCTATATCAAAATTGAATCAGAAGGAAGAAAGCTTACCTATAGATATAACTCTGGAGAGTATCGAACAGGCTGAAACTAATTTTAGTTAAAATTTTATTTTTCTTATTCTCCTAAAGAAAAATTATCCAGGGAGACTCTTTTTAAAAAAAATAAAATTCATTTATTTTGAATTCCCTGAAATTGATAATGACCTGATCTTTCTGAGTATTCCTTCAGTGCTGGCTTGTCGAGAGACATAAATATCATCTGGAATACTCCTTTCTGGTTTGAAATCTCGATAGGCTCGTCTGACGAATTGAAAACATAAAACCTTATTTTTCCAATAAAACCTGCATCTACAAATCCAAAGCTTCCGATTAGGCCCCTTCGAGAATAAGACGATCTTAGAAGCATCTGGGCCATTATGAAAGATGGTAACCTAACATATTCCTTTGTCTCAAGCTGAAGACCTTTCTTAGATTCTATAACAACCGGATTTTCTATTGAAAAATCATATCCATTGGGAGTTAACTTTGTTTCATCGAAAGGGGTTATTTCCATGGTACCCACTCTTATTAATTCCAATATGGTTCCGTCAGAAATAATCATATACTTCGGGAAAACTTTTATTTCTTAAATTTTTTCCCCGCGATGGTATTTGATGATGCGGTAAAAAATAACTTTCTTGGAGGGTATCTGGTGGAAATCCCTGCTTTATCTTTCCCTTTAACAAATCCTGAAATTTCAAGACTGGAAAAGTATATCGCTATGCCTATCTCCACGGGTGTAAATTTTTTGGTAAAGAGCTCGGATTCAACTATTATCAGGACAGGAGATGGAACCGTTATTCATATTAATAGCGATTCTGAAATTCTACACAAATGGTGGGACTCCTTTGTATATATGGAGAAATTATCAAAACAAAGGGGATGGAATAAAAGGCCTGAAATATTCATAAAGAGAAGTTTTGAATTTGAAGATAATATGTCAATGGAATATTCCATTGCGCTAACAGCAATATATGCCTATGCATTGGTAAATGATGTGATACTCTCATCGGCAGAGGTGGAACAATTGACTCTGGAAATACTCGAAAGGCTCAAATTTAAATTCAAAAATTTTAAGGTAAAATCAATCCTTAATCAAAAATTTGGAGAGTTCATTATTGGAAATGATGATGGTGTTTCTGGAGAAGTTATGAATGCGGATACCTTCAAAATTTATCATATAACCAAAAAGAATTTGGCAAAAAATGAAGCTTATGGCGAATTTATTAGAAAATTGAATTCAATATTTAAAAAATTGAATGGCAAGGATTCTTTGAGCTTTCCATATAATAATTATAACATATTCTATTCCTCAGAGCCATTAATATACAAAAAAATGTTGGATGCGTTAAAGATTGGAAGCATGGAAGCTCTGGCCGCAGCCGCCTACGACTCAGCACAAGGCATTAGGGATAGTTTAAGGATAACATCCGATTTTCAAAATGAACTGTCACACATGATGGACTCCTATGGCATAAAAGGCTATTTCTTCAATTTAGGGGATGGGGAAGGAGGAATAACTGCTCTTTGGGATCATGAAAGCTACGAAAGATTCGCATCCAATGTCATTAAGGATTACTTCCTGAAATATGGAACACCTTTGATCGTCAACGAGGTAAAGTTGGGCAGAGGTGTTCAGATCAAAAAGATATCCATAGATTAATCCCCCAAATATCCTCTTGCTATAATTATGTAGATGAGAACAGCGTCTGAAATCAGCAAAAGCAGTCCTGCTCCCAGCATTATCAATGATAAATCGTAATAAATCGTGGGGCTGATTATATAATAATTAAATTCCGGACGATAATTGGAGTGAAAAATGACCACATATTCCCCTTGCAGGCTCGGATATGAATAAATATCGCCAAGAACTCCCGTATAATTAATTCTGTAGCCGTTGGAGTATGCCTGGATTATGTTTGATGTGGAATTGATTAGGATTAGTATGGGAGTTTCATTGGCAGCTATGGAAAATTGATCTTGGTAGGTTAGATTTATTATATTTGAAATGTAGATTCCATCACCATAGTTGATTAATTGGTTGCCTGTGATCTCTCTATAGGCTATTTTAAACTGGCCGTAATATATTCCCGCTCCAATTAACGTAAATGCTATGATCAACATCATGACAATTACAAATACCTCACGTTTATCCATTATTTTTCACATACCTTATGGAAATTTAAGATTTCATAATTATCCTTTATGAATTTCCTTTGTGAATTATCATAATATCCCGAAGAGATTAAAATACATGTTTTAATTTCTTCATCAGGGACGGTTGAAGTTATGTCTTTATTTGGAACCAACGGCATAAGGGGTATTCTAAATGAAACCTTAGATCCGGAGCTGGCCTACAAACTTGGAATGGCAGCAGGAACCTATTTTGAAGAGAGCGAAATTGCTATTGCTAATGACAGTAGGACAAGTTCTGAGCTCCTGAAGCAGATGGTTGCCGCAGGGATAATGAATACTGGTAAAAATGTTGTTGACCTAGGACTATTTCCAACCCCGGGATTGCAGGTATACTGCAAGGAGAATGGCATCCCTGGGGTCATGATTACGGCATCCCATAACCCACCGGAATTCAATGGATTGAAGCTTGTTAGACCCGATGGTCTCCACCCTAACAAGGAGCAGGAATCAGAAGTTGAGCGGATTATAATGGGCGACTTATACTACAAAACAACTTGGGATACTGTGGGTAAAATCAGGTCAGAGGACGCCACCGAACTTTACATATCAAGGGTTCACAAATTTATAAAGGCTGCGAAGATAAGATCAGCCAGACTTAATGTTTTGGCAGATCTAGCCAGCTCGGTAGCTACCAAGACCACTCCGGCTCTGTTGAAGTCCCTGGGCGTAAAATATACCTCCATCAATGGAAATCCAGACGGATTATTCCCTGGAAGAAACCCGGAGCCAAATGAAGAAAACCTTCAGAAAACCATAGATTTCGCTAAGTCTGGAGGCTTTGATCTTACCGTTGCGCACGATGGTGATGCAGACCGAGCCGTCTTTCTAGATGAAAACGGGAATTTCATAGATGGAGATAAGGTAGTGGCCATAATTGCAGATCATATCTTGAAGAATAAAAAAGGTGATTTAGTGGTCCCGGTTTCCTCTAGCTTCCTAATAGATTGGGTTGCGCGGAATCATGGAGTTAACGTTCACAGAACCAGAGTGGGTGCTCCCATAGTGGCTGACGAATTGGAAAAGAGGAATGGTTTATTCGGTGGAGAAGAGAACGGTGGAGTTATATTTCCTGAATATCTAAATGCAAGGGATGGGGTATTTGCACTGGCCATGATGCTAGATATAATTGCATCGGAGAATCAGAGCATATCTAAAATCGTTAAAAAGATGCCTGACTATAAAATAAAAAGAATAAAGATTCCCATGAACAGAGATTTCGACTCAATAAAAAATGAGCTTCTGGACAAATATGGCAACTTTGAAAAAGATGAAACAGATGGCATAAAGCTTATTCAGGGGGATAAATTCATACTTGCCAGGAAGTCAGGAACCGAGCCCATAATAAGAATATATATAAGTGCAATGGATGAGGACTGGATTTCCAGCAGGGAGAATGAAATAAGGAAAATTATATGATTATCCGAACTAAACTACAAAAAAGATTTATTTTTATTTATGGTTTATTAGCATGCAATTGGAGCCAGAAACAATAGCCAAGAAAGTGGGTGAGACCATAAAAGGAATATCAGAGTCACTCTATCCCCACATGGATATTACCGAAGATGGAAATAAAATCAGAATATATTTGGATGTTCCTGGGTTTGAAAAGGAAAACATAACAATTACAGCAATGAAATACGGCATAAAGGTTACAGGTAAACGTGATAAGAAATTGGAGGGGCAGGTTTTATACGAAGAGAGGGTATCAAAATTCTCAAAATACATCAGAATAATGAGGGAATTTGACAGTGATTCCATCGAAGCAAAGCTTGATAATGGTGTGCTAAAGATAACTTTAGCATTAAAGAATGTGAAAACTGTCAAAATTGATTAGTCATTTCCCCCTCAAAGAAAGGGCAGCAGTTGCTATTCCCCCAGATATAAATATCAGGAATAACCAGAAATTATTTCCCTTAATATATGAAATTGACCCAGCTATGAATAACCCTGCAGAAATGATTGAATATTGATATCTATTATCTTTTATAGTACTTGTGTTGAGATATATTGACTTGAGCAGTTCTGGGATCTGTTTCATCTGATTATATGTCTTAATCATCTTAAAAGGTATATCTTTAATTCTTCGTAACAACACCTTTCTTTGGGCCTTTTCTTCTTCCATGATTTCCGATACAGTTGCTATAAAATTAAAGTCCGGGTCAAGATTCTTACAGACTCCTTCCAGTATAACACTCATTCTTGCAAATAAAGTCAGGTTATAAGGAAGTCTGAAAGGGAATCTCAGCAAAATTTCATCAGCCTTCCTTACCAACTCCCGGTACTCTAACTCCGTAATATCCTTTCCCTCTAAACTCTTAAGGGCCATCCTTATGGCCTCAACCATTATAGTCCTATCAGCGAGAGGGTCCACTATACCCAGGTCTGTCAATGTTTCCACAAGATTTTCAGCGTCCAGTTTACTTAAATAATAATATGCCAGAATCAATCTGTCCCTGGTCTCCTCAGAAATCTCTGATGTCATTCCGAAGTCCAACAAAACAATGGTACCATCTTTCTTCACCCCAAGATTGCCTGGATGAGGATCAGCGTGGAATCTACCTTTTCTCAAAGCAAGTCTTAAGAACATTTTGTCTATATTTTTCGCCAACAATTTCGGATTTAATCCAGAATTCTCGATTGACTTCAGATCGGTTATCTTGATATAATCTATGTATTCCATCACAATTACTCTCTTTGTGGATATCTCCTTGTAAACTTCTGGCAATTTTACATTAAAGTCCAAATCCAACTCCTCCAGCTTGCTCCCAATAATCTCAATTGATTCCGCCTCTCTCTCATAGTCCAGTTCCAGAGAAATTGAATTAAGAAATTCTTCCATCATTGGCCTTAGGGCGAAAGACTTTCCAGTGTTGCGCTCCAACATATTTATCAGAAGCCTGATCTTTGGTTTATCCATCTCTATTATTTTCTCTATGTTTGGCCTGTGAACTTTGACTGCTACTGGCCTACCCTTATATATTGCCTTGTAAACTAAACCCAGTGATGCTCCAGACAAACCTTCCTGGTAAAAATGCTCAAAGACCCTATTTACTTCTCCTATCTCTGATTTAATTATCTCCTCAACCTCCTTGAAATCGGGGAATGGGACCCTATCCTGTAGATTCGAAAGAGATTCCATGTATTCTTCGGGTAACAGATCCCTTCTTGAAGATAACAGCTGACCGAATTTGATAAAAATGGGCCCGGATTTTATAAATGCTTTGAGCAATTTGTCTGCTTCCTTCTTTGTTCTTTCCTGGTCTGGTGGTTTTCCTGTCCTATTCAATGTTCTCTGATAATACCTTAAGTACCTGATTCTTGGATAAAACCTCGCAGCTATGGTTATGATTCCCAAATACCCCTTGAGTTTTTGATTCATTGTTTTGTAAATGCTTGAATTTATTTCAACTTTCCATAACTTTTTATCATTCTTACGATTATTCTTAGATAATAGATGAGAAACCTAACAATTGTTGGGGCACAGTTTGGTGATGAAGGAAAGGGAAAAATTATAGATTATTTATCCAGCTATTTTGACATTGGCGTAAGGTTCAATGGCGGAGAGAATGCCGGCCATACTGTGGTTAATTCCGGGAGACAGGTTAAATTTCACCTAGTTCCGGCGAGCTTCTTTGGAGTTAAGACCATGGTGTTGGCCAACGGAGTGGTCATAAATTTAGAAAAACTGGACTCTGAAATTAGGGAATTGTCAGCATCATGGAAAATTCCAGATCTTTTCATTTCGAAAATAGCTCATATAGTTACACCTGCGCATTTCAAAAGGGATTCCCTCCTTGAAGGGATCAGAGGGAAGGGTCAAATTGGTACCACACTTAAGGGTATTGGTCCTGCTTATGAAAGTAAATATGGGAGATATGGCATAAGGATGATTGACCTTCTGCAGGATGATGTTTATGAGAAATTCAATCTTTTATCTCAAATTTACGGAATTCAAATAACAAAGGAGGAGATAGAAAAGCTCACAGGTATTGCAAAAAAATTCTCTGCAAATCTGGTTGACACTACAGATTTCCTTTTGGAGAATATTGAAGAAGGTAAAAAGGTACTGTTTGAGGCTGCGCAGGGAACATTCATTGACATTGAGTTTGGAACATACCCATATGTAACTTCCTCCCATACCATTTCCGGAGGCGTTACGGTTGGAACCGGCCTGCCTCCAAAATACGTGGATAAAATAATGGGTGTTGCAAAATCCTACATAACCAGAGTGGGAGAGGGATATTTTCCAACTGAAATATTCGGGACTGAAGCTGAAGAACTTAGAAAATTGGGCTGGGAGTATGGTGCAACCACAGGGAGGCCCAGAAGAGTTGGATACTTCGATATCCCCATGCTCAGGAGGTCTGCTAAATTGAACGGATTTGACTACATTGCTTTAACTAAGGTCGATGTTCTTGGGAAATTCAGGAAGATTAGGGTTGCGCTTTCATATGAAGTCAACGGTTCTGAGGTTAACGAGTACGACCCGCTGTTGAAGATAGACAATGTAAACTATGAGGAGTTCAAACCCTGGGAGGATAATCCGGGCAACCTAGAGAAGTTCATTGATTTCATCGAAAGTGAAATCAAAATTCCAATACCATTAATCGGTAATGGGGAAGAGAGAGATAAAGTAATAATTAGAGAAAAATTGGATTAATAAAGTTTGAACGGGGAAACGTAATCCCCTTTCAACTTCTTCAGTTCCAACAGCGCTTCCTCTTCCTTTTTTAGTACCTTAAAGACTTCCTCAGGTGTTGTATTTATCTTGGAATATACCGAAACAATTCTCTTGTTCTTGCTTAAGAGTTCGGGTATCCTTATGGTGAACTGCTTCTCGTAATCTGATTTTGAATAATCACGATTCAGCACTTTTTTGAATAATGGCTGAAGGTCCTCATATCTAGGTATATAGCCAATTGGCGTTTCTACACCTTTTACATCGTTGTGCACTCTCAGCTCCATCCACTTTAGCCATACGGCTTTGTCAGTCTTATGATTAAGGAATTTACCATCTGAATCCCTCAGGAAATAGTTTACTCCGAATATCTTTGGTACTTCACTTAACTTCTCTCCAAATTCAAGGTAATTCTTCAAATATAAACCAAGATCCACCGAAAGAAATTCCATTATACTCATAGCGTTGAATGTTCTGACTCCCTCTTTTCCTAGGGATGCTGCCGTGGTTTCAGATTCAATGGATGCACCCTTAGCAATCACTCCATGGTTCCAGTCAAAACTCTCTGATACTGGAACCCATGTATCTGGATCCCTTCCGCCGTAAATGATTCCACCCAGAGGAACTCCGGATTGTGAATTTAATGCCTCTCTATCCAGATTGGGGAAATCCTCAAGTGGTGCAGTGAAACGGGCATTTTTGTGGGATGGTGGAATTTCCTTTCCTTCTGCATCTTTTTTGCCCTTATACCATGGTCCACTATGATTCTCACCCTTTTCCGGTATGGGTTCACCCATACCGACCCAATATGGCTTTCCATCTGACACGAGCACATTGCTAAATATAACCTCAGCATTTGAATGAAGCACATTCCAAATTATGGGATCATCCTCTTTGTTTATGCCATCAATGATACCAAAAATGCCATTTTCTATGTTAATGGCATATGCCTTGCCATTAACAACTTTTATGAATGATAGGTCGTCCCCTACAAGTCTCTCTCCGGGTACCATACAGGTGGATGTCTTTCCGCACATAGATGGAAAGGCTCCCGTAAAGTATGTGACTCTCCCGTTTGGACCATTTACGCCCATTAGAAACATATGTTCGGACAGCCAACCTTCCTTCAGTGCTTTGTGTATGGTCAATCTAAATGCGGGTTTCTTCAACCCCACTGTATTTCCCGCATATTGGGTATTTACAGAAAATGCCGTTAGACCTTCATTATCAAAGTAAATTCTTCTATCCCTGAGGTTCTTAGAAACTTTCCGCTCATCAAGTTCTCCCTCGCTATGCACAAATTTCATAAATTTTAAATTTGATTTCTTCAGAAAATCTTCATAAGCTGTCCTATAGAGGATTATCTCACTGTGTAGAACATAGGGGGAATCTGTAATTTGCACAGCGTATTCCGACATGGGGGAATTGTATGGGCCAAGTATGAAGAAACCAATATACATGGTTCTCCCTTTCATTATGCCCTTAAATTTTGATTCGATATCCTTCAAGCCATCCTCCCTTTTCATTGTATTTAAGAAAGGCAGTGATTCACCGTTGACCGTTAGAATTTTGGTGTTCTCCTTATCCCTGGCTTGATCATAATAGTTATCGAAATGATATGTATGATTCCGGTTCTTCAATCTTCTCTCTTCTTTGTCCAGAAGGGCTTTTAATCTAACAAATTCTTTATCTTCCTCGTTATCTGTCAAGACAAAGAGATCAGAAGGTTCCATTAGATCCACAAACTTCCCTATAAAATTCACTAAGTCATCATTTTTTATATCCTTCAATTTGTTTACCTGTTCGAGGCTAAATTTATTATTAAGGTTGTCCAAATTAGCCCTCATACATGGTTAATGGAAGAACCTTAAAAAATATTTGGTAATTTTGCCTGAAAATTGAATTACGGAAATATTTTATTCGTTAATACGTTACATAGAAAAATGAAAAGACATTTTCTATCAAAGAGGGAATCGGGCGAATTTTTAGACATTATGCAAAAATACGGTATTCAGGTTGACACAAAGAATCTAGAGATTGAAGAAAATGATGTCTCTATTATATATGCAGAAAAGAAGCCCATACTGCTTAAATATCAAGATCAATGGCTGCCCACTGCTAAAGCTATGCTCGATAGAGGGTTCCCCTATGTTATCGTTGATGATGGTGCCGCCAACAGTATAAAGAATGGGGCCAAGCTCTATGCTGTGGGAATAACAAACATATCTGGAAACCTGGAAATTGAAAAGACCTGCATAATAGCTGATAAGAATGGCAAAGTACTAGGGTCAGGACTGGTTAAGAGTGATCCAAAGGAAATACAAGATAAGAAAAAGGGTGCTTATATACTGGTGTATGAGAGAATTTGAATCTTTAACCTTCCAAACCATATGAATATGGAAAAATTAGAATTTTAAAATTAGAACCAAATCATTTGCAATGAGTATTTTACATTTTATCTATCTCATTACTAAGCTTTTCTCTAACCTCGCCCAATAATTCATTCATATTCACTACTTCGTACGAAACTCTTCTACTGAGAACAGCTTCTTTTACCTTCTTCTCTCTGACCGTTATCCCCGAACTTTTTCCCGCCTTAACCTCGATGAATATTACCTCCGCCTGGGTGTCGTCATCAGATAAACCCTTGAATGCAATGTAATCCACTGGTGACCCAAGATGCCTGAAATCCCTTGGATTGACATTTAACTTCTCAGCTAAAAATAAGGGTGCAAATTCCTCACCCATCTTTCCCAGAAGAGTATTAATTGATTTCGAAATGGCATCCTTTCTTATGTTTTTCTCGCTTTCTTCCATCCAGATTTTCAGCTTTCCTTCATATTCAGTTCGAATGGATTGTTCTAACTGCTGACTCAATTGCTGGGAATGCTGCTGAACCCAGAGATCAAAATTTTGCTTTGCCAAGATCTGCGCCTGGTTCAGGGCTTCGGTTCTAACTTCTTCTATTTTCTTATATAGGCGGGATACCTTGAAGGAATAATATGCAATGACAGCCACAAGGAATAAAAATAGTAGAATGGATGAATATAAAAATAAAGATGCTTGCATAGTCCCCAATTGATGCCTCTATTCGATCACGGGCTACAATGTTCAGAGATATTCCAATGCCTGTCTGCCTGTCATTCCCTCTTTGACTCCCAGTTCTCTGGCTTTTGCAGATATCTTTGAAATGGGTTTGTTCAGTATGTCATCCACTGTTTTAACTCCAGACGTTGAGACGGCAACCGCGCCGAGCTTATCTGCAGCCTCCATATTAAGGTAGCCACACATCAGGAAGCCTTTTTTACCTCTTACAAGTATCAGGGGAGCCGGTTCTAAGTCTACCCTCAAAGTTTCATATTCTTTTCCATTTATGTTTATGGTATCAATTTCTATCATAATTCTCCAATATCATTTGATATAAATTATCTTTGAGCGGAAAACTTATTTGCTCCCATGAAGACTTAAGCTTTCTTACATAGAACCCGATATCGTAACCTATTGAATCCATAACGGAAACGATCTTTGATTTTTCGTTAACAACTATAAAACTTATTTTATCGCCAGGCTTCGCCTCCGGATTTTTCATAAGCGCACTTTTCCTCACATTGCTGTTCAAATAGAATTCCGGGTAACGTGTGGCCACGAAATTAACCGTAAGGTCTTCATCAGTGGCCCTACCAGTCTGCAGAATTTCCATATACTTTTCATATATTGCTGTGGCCTTCTCCTTGACCATAGAAAAATCTTCCCTCGAGTTTACATTGGAATAAAGGAGAAGTATCTCTTCCTGCATCCTTTTGCATATATTTGGCACATCGCTCCTTCTCATATCTATCCCCCTGACCTTCATCTTGCCTCCATACATTAAGCCAAAGTACCTGTTAAGGGCACCAATGCCTTCACGAGATGGAAGAAAAACTATCCACCTGTACTTACCCTCAAGAGCTATCTGAAGTCTCGTTTCTCTTTCTATGCGTTCCATTACCCTATTTATATCGCCATTTCCACTGAGCCAAAGTGAATCAACAATTCCGTGAATTACCTTAAAACCTTCCTCGGTTGCTATCTGCATACTTTTCTGAAGAATCTCCCTGCCGATTCCGGTTACTGCCTCATGAACTTCTATTTTCCCAAATTTAGCATTCTTGTATCCTGTGTAGCCAAATGAAGTGAGAAGAAGCCACTTGAAAACTGCGTCAACACCCTCAAACCTCCCATCAACCTTCTTAATCTTTTTGATTTCAAGCCTGTGCAACAGAAGATCCCTTAAAAATCTAGATAGATAGCCCTCATGATCTTTGCATATTCTGAATCCAAGTGATTCAATCGTTTCAAACTCCCTACACTTTCCATTTACAGTTTCTGGTGAGAGGTTATAGAATACTATTATGGATGGGTACATGGAACTGAAGTCTATCTCATATACGTCCCAGTAAACTCCAGGCTTCGGCTGTAGTATAAGGCCACCTCTATCTGCTTCTATGAAAGTGTCAATATCCTTTGGCTCTTCATGATCCCATTTATAAAGCGGTATCATCACACCCATTTCAAGGGATCTCTTGACCTCATAGGAAGATACTGCTGTACCCGGTGTTATCCTGGCAAGCTTCCATATGGGTACAGATATAAAGTTTGAAAGAAGTGATAAGCCCATAAGGCCACCCTCACCGTACATGAATGATGTGGATGCATCTATATGCGGGATACCCTCAATAATGAAACCGCTCTTTCTATGGACAACCCTACCATAGGATTCAAAAGATCTTTCCTTTGTAATCCTGTGATACGTATTGTAACCATATTTCTTTGCGATTCCGAAGAATTTTGGAAAGAATGTATCCCCCTGATTTGATATAATAACATTTGAATCTTTTAATAGTGTGAAGAATTCATCTATGGCAACACTTACGTTGTGGAAAGTTTCACCGTTGATTTCTATTTCATTAAGGCCATTTTGGAAACCTATCTCCAATACTTCAAGTTCTTCCAGATCATCGATTCTGTTGGAGAAAAGTTCCAGACTGTTCTTAACAAGAAAAGCCTGTAATATATCAATGTCAGCGTTGTAAATCTGGTATTGATATTTCCTTCCAATGCTTTCCACGGCATCAACTATAGTCCTTACTTTCCTTGGACTGGTCAATATGGAGAGAACCTTCTTTTCACCGTAAATATCTTTCATGTACCTTTCTTCTATTTTAATCCATGGAATACCGCCCAGTTCGTCGTGAATTTTCTCTAGACTGGGACCATAAACGTAAATTTCGTGAAGGTATTTCCACTCCTTTTTATTATGGTGTAAATCTACTGTGTAAAGGTTATCCATTCCGTAGACATCTACAATCATAGAGGCTGTTTTTCCTTCCTTAGGGATATTATAACCGATAGAAGGAACAGAAAATATGGATCAAGATTTGCTACAGAACCCAGATATGCCATTTCCTTTGCCCTTGATATTAAATCCTCAACAAGTTCTCTGTCTTCCAATGGTATCAATCTGTAGAACTTCCTTATCTCTGAGGCTATCTGTTCTATTTCCATTCTACTACTTGGGGAATTTCTTCCCACTCCCCCTCACCCCCTTCAATTACGTGGAAATATTCTGTGATGTATGGCTTGCTATATTCCTGATCCTCTATTATCCACAGCTCACTTCTTATGCCTGTAGCAAAAAATCTCTTTTCCAAGGCCTCCCTGATATTCCAAAGGATATCTCTATCCCATAGATCTATTTCCGATAGCCTTAAAATAGCTATTATGCCAATCTCATCATAAAAGTAATCATCAATGGTTTTCTGGAATTGATACATGTTTAGTATCCTCTGTATATACAATTTGGAAAACCTCTTTTTCAGGGAGTATACATTTATGAATATACCGTCCCCAAGAAGCAGCAATGCTTTTTCTGATGATTCCAGAGATTGAATCAGCCTGTACTCATTTAAGCTCTTTAATCTTAATACCTTTATACCTCTAGGCACCTGCATGTATGAAAATCAATCAATGATTATTTGAAGGTTATAACCCTCTTTGAAAAAATGAAAAAAATGAAAAAATGAATTTAATACCAGCCACGTATCTTCATGGCCTTTGCAACCCTTTCAACTGCCAGTATGTAGGCAGCCTGCCTTGGGTTGCACTTATATTTCTCCATGGTGGCTACTGTGTCCCAGAAGCTCTTGCTTATCTTCTTATCGAGCTTCTCATAAACTTCCTTCTCATCCCAGTAGTATCCACCTATGTTCTGTACCCATTCAAAGTAGGATACAATAACTCCTCCTGAATTGGCCAAAAAGTCCGGAATGTCAAACACACCGTTCTTTGCCAATATCTCATCGGCTTCTGGTGTTGTAGGTCCATTTGCCAGTTCCAAAACTATCTTTGCCTTTACATTCTTTGCATTCTTTTCTGTTATCTGGTTCTCAAGAGCTGCAGGTATCAGAACATCAACTTTGAGCTCCAGGAGCTCCTGATTTGTAATGTTCTTGGCTCCAGGGAAGTTAATAACACTCCCTGTTTTTTCCTTGTGCTCCTTCACCTTGCTGAAATCCAATCCGTTATCTGAATATATTCCGCCCTTGCTGTCTGAAACTGCAACTACCTTTGAACCAAACATTTCTGTGACCAGCTTATGGGCAAACTCTCCTGCATTTCCATAACCCTGAATAGCAATAGTTGCCTTCTTTAGATCAATACCGAGTTTCTTGGCAGCTTCCCTTAAAACAAACATTCCTCCCCTTGCGGTTGCGTCTCCTCTTCCAAGGGATCCCCCTACCTCAATTGGCTTCCCGGTTATAACTCCTGGTTGATTCTTTCCCTTCATCTTGGAATATTCGTCCATCATCCAGGCCATTATCTGTGGGGTTGTGTAAACATCTGGCGCTGGTATATCCACTTCAGGACCAATATAATCGCCAATTGCCCTAACATATCCCCTGGATAGCCTTTCCAGCTCTCCCTGGCTCATTTTCTTGGGATCACAAATTATTCCTCCCTTTGCGCCTCCATAGGGTATGTCAGCCAGTGCAGTCTTCCATGTCATCCATGCAGCAAGTGCCTTAACTGTTGAGAGGGACTCTTCTGGATGGAACCTTATTCCTCCTTTTGTAGGTCCTCTAGCATCGTTGTAATGCACCCTAAATCCAGTAAATACCTTTGTAGTTCCATCATCCATCTTCACAGGTATCTGCACCTGCAAAATACTCAGTGGTTCCCTCAAAATGGCATGCGCCTGGGGGTCCAGTTTCATAATTTTTGCCGCTTCGTCCAGTTGTTTCTGGGCGATTTTAAAGGGGTCTAATTCTTCAGGCATTTTTTCACCTCTGGTAATCCCCTATTACATTATTTTTAATAAAGATATTCAAGAAAGGCTTTAATCCTAAGAAAATATTAAGTTAGACTTAGCAATATTGAAAATATGAAGGTCGACCACTGGTTCTTTGAGAATCAAAATGAGGATGTAAAATTCGGGATTAGAGTAACAGAACATCTGGCATCAGTACAGTCCAGATATCAAAAGATAGATATTGTTCAAAATGACTTCTTTGGAAAGATTCTGTTTCTTGACGGATGCTTTATGCTTACGGAAAAGGACGAATACTTCTATCAAGAAATGATAACTCATCCTGCCATGGTCAGCCACCCTAATCCAAAGAAAGTTCTCATAATTGGAGGCGGCGACGGAGGGGTTGCTAGGGAAGTTCTTAAGCATAATGTGGAAAATGTAGATCTCGTGGAAATTGATGAGGAAGTCATCAGTCTCTCAAAGAAATTCTTTCCAGAAATAGCCAGTTCCTTTAATGATAACAGGGTTAATGTATTCAATATGGATGCATTCGAATTTGTGGATAGAACGGCAAATTATGATGTCATTATAGTAGACAGTACAGACCCCATTGGCTTCGCTGCATCATTATTCTCAGAGGTTTTCTACGAGAAGGCATCGAAACTGCTTGGAAAACAGGGCATATTAGTAACCCAGACAGGGTCTCCGTTCATGAATCCGGCATACATAAACAAAGCCATCAAGGGAATCAGTAGCAACTTCAACCACTATTTGCCCTATCTATCACCCGTACCAACTTATCCCTCTGGCTTGTGGTCCTATGTTATGGCGAGCAACTCTCCCATATACAGGAAAAGGAGTTTCACTGGAAAATATTACAACGATGATGTTTACGAGTCGCTGAATAAATATCCTCAATTTTTCAAGGATATTATTGAACAAAAATAATCATGATTTTATTCTCAATTCTTCCTTCTTTTCCCTCAATTTTTTAACAAAGCTAGGACCAAGTCTCCTTGAAATAATTTCCAGGTCCCTCAAATTCTTCACAAATGCACTCTTGCTATCTGCATTAATAAGCTCTTCAAACTTCTTTCTATCCTTTACTGTGCTGTAAAACAGATAGACCGCATAGAAGAAGCCAATTACCGCAACCGCAAATAGATAATATGACCAGTTGCCTATGAAATTAATTAAATTGAGAAATTCCACTGGGAGAATAACCAAATTAAACCAGTACAGTGGAAATAAGACCATAAAGAACAGTGTTATAGCGATTAATAACAGTGATATGGGAATCTTGAATTCTTTAATTTTGCCGGGTTCCATAGGAGGAGAATTTAAGCGATTATATCACTTTTTTTATTAGAAATTCTTTCAGACTATTCATAGCCCTGCCTCTGTGCGATATGGAGTTCTTCTCTTCTATGCTCATTTCAGCAAATGTTTTATTCATACCTTCTGGAATGAATATGGGATCATAACCAAAGCCCCCGGTTCCTTGTGGCTCAAAACTAATCGTCCCTCTCACCTCTCCCTTGAAGAGGTGGGTATTTCCACCAAGTTCCAAACCGATCACGGTTACGAATTTAGCACCTCTATTCTCATAGTCATTCAAAAGTTTCAGTATGCCACTAAGGCCTATGGTCTTGTATACATAGGATGAATAAACTCCGGGGAATCCGTTTAGGGCATCAATAAAAATACCCGAATCATCCACTATAAAATCCTTATAACCCTTAGATGTGAGAAAGTTCATCGACTCGATTACAACCTCTTCCGTGGTATCGGCTTGAATCTCGGGGTATTTCATACGTATCCATTCCGCTTCCAGACCAATTTCCTTGAAAAACGCATAATACTCATTGAATTTTCCTGGATTGCTAGTTATAATCTTCATATCACATATCTTCTCCTTTTCTCTATATCATCTACTCTTTTTATTATTTCTTCGCTTTCAGATTCCTCTTCATATCCTTCCATGAAATTTTCAAATAGCTTCATCCAGTGGCTTTTCAGGGCCTTCAAGGATTCCTTGAATAGATGTATGTCCACTGCTTTTTCCTCAATTCCTGCATTTAGCTCGGCCATGGATGGATCTATCAAAAAGAATTTACCTTCCTTGTAAAGCACATTTGAAGTTGTTAGGTCCCCGTGAGAAATGTCAGCTCGATGTAGCCTTCCAATTGCCTTTCCCAATTCCCTTAAATCAATATCACTCCCCTCAAGCAACACATTGGTTAGTTTTTTACCATCAATCTCCTCTAACCATATGGCTCCCTGATCCATATCTACGAAAATTACATTTGGGAAATTTACATGAAGCTTCATAAATGCAGCGTATGCCCTTATTTCTCTTCTAATTCTCATATTTCTGATCTTATTATCCAGTACTTCATTCCTGTATTTTCTCTCAATCCTGGTTTTCTTAACTGATTTCAAGCCAAGCACATTATCTCTGGTTATTATGCTCTCTCCACCAACTCCTTCTGGACTGAATTTCAATTCCCTGTTAATAAAATTCAATGACCAGGAATCAAGCCTGTCATATTGATTGATGGGTATTCGATAGTCCATTGTCCCTTGAATCTTTTCTCCGGCAAGTGCAATCATCCCACCATTGTCCTGTAGGTAACTATCTACGGGGACACTGAACTTCCATCCTCTTTCTTCGGCCATGATTTTAAGTATCTCTCTAAGTCTCCTGTTCATGGCAACTCCACCGGTGACAGTTATTTCGCTTAACCCATAGTGTGCCATGGCCCTTTCGGATACCTCCCCAAGTGCAGAAAATGCATATTCCTGCGCATTAAATGCAATATCCTCATCCCTTACCTTCCCAATCCTATTTTTTAGATATGTGAAGAGGCCAGAAAATGATACGTCCATAGCCTTTACTATATATGGGCAGTCAAGTATTTCCCCTCCTCCCTTAGCCAATTTCTCTAGGACCGGTCCCCCCGGGAATGGAATTCCCATCTCTCTGGCGAGCTTATCCAAAAAATTCCCCACGCCAATATCCAGGGTTTCACCCACCACTATATATCTTCCTCTTCCATGCAGAATCAGTTGAGTGTTTCCCCCTGAAACATAAAGATACAGTGGATCATTCAAACCGGAATAAACTCGTGCCACCTCAAGATGTCCTATTCCGTGATTCACTGGAACAAGCGGCTTTTCATATTTCAAAGCTAGATATCTGGCAAGCGAAGCCCCAACCTTCAGTGAAGGACCAAGACCCGGACCAACACTGAAAGCTATTTTATCCACTTCTTTAATATCAATTCCACTTTCCCTGAGCAGTTCATCTAGCAACAGTGGAAAGAATTTTCGATGATGTTCAGCGGCATCTCTTGGATTAATTCCCCCCGTGGCTGGCTTATAAGTATGTGATTTTACGAGAGTAATCCTTCCATCTTGCGAAATTCCTACAGAAGACGTATGGGATGTGGACTCTATACCTAGAACAATCATTTCTATCTTATCTTGGAAAGTGTAAATGACTTTAAATTGAAGGTTGTTCTAGTGAACTCTGTTTCTATCCAATCCCTTGATTCAACATCTGTCAAACCTTGCACCTGCAGAAAACTCTTCGAACCTTCCTTTTTGAAAAGTATAAGTCCATCCATCAAATGGGCAATTGCCTGTACATCTGGATCATCTATGGAATTGTTATCAAGAACATAGAATGAGATTGATTCCTCCATTTTCCTTTTCGTGGTGAATATCTGGAAGAACTTTATTAACTCGCCCTTATCAATCAGGTTTATAAGAGTTGTAATTCCGGTTAGCACAAAAACGGGAGGTATCCCCTTTGCGAAATTTCTAACAATGCTATCGCATGACTCCAGCACACCCTTAGTATCTGTTTGTGATTCGATGTAAATAATTCCAGGCTGGTCTAATTTTTCAATACCTGCCTGCATACTGAATGCATCTATTATGTATAGTCGCCCTATTTGCAGGTATGCGTCAACTATGGGAGAAATGTTTGTCAAATCAGCTAGTATGCTGGCTGCAGGTTCTTCAAAGGTGATAAATATTACAGGCAACCCCCGCTGCAGCATGGAAGCAACCATGATCTGAATTAACTCCTTTTTGCCACTGAATGGTGGACCAATTAACATGGTATTTGAACTGATGGGTATGCCCCCCTTCAAAAGGTCATCCAGCTTCTTAATTCCAGTTTTTATCTTCCTCTGCTTCAATTCCTCTTTAATTATCTCTTCCAATTCTGGCAACTCAGCCATGATTGCCTTTTGGCCCCTGGAATTTAACTGCTTCTCCATGGCTTCAATTACCTTAAGTTTAGAGTTTAGCATATCTTCCTTTCTCTTAACCTCAGCATCAATCATCTCCATATACTGCTGTTTTGCTATGGTAACCGAATCAAGTATCTTCTTTTTTTCGGCATCAAGTTTTGCCTCCTTTTCACTTATCTCCCTTTCCCTTTCCGCAAGAACCCTTTCCCTTGAATTTAATTCTATCTCCTTATTGTCAAGTTCTTTGGTAACATTTTCAACTAAGTTTTTAAATCTATTATTGTCCTCTTGCTTGATTTCTCCTTTACTGCTGAGGAATTTTTCCTTGAGTTCCAGCATCTTTTCCTTTATTTCCAGTGATTTTTCCCTGCTAATTTCCTTAGGCCCTAGATTGAAGGAGTCTATGGATGTAAGATAAATTATCTTCTCCAGAATCTTTTCTATCTTTTCGTCGAGGCTTAATTCACCCTCAATGCCCAGAAGTCTAGCTAAATTGTCTACAAGTTCCGTAAGCTTCTGTATTTCTTCACTCGGGTTATCGCCCGTCATTTCAACCTTTCTATTTGGCTGATATCCTTACTACATTGTTTCCCCTGAGTATCACTGTACCCAGTTTCCTTCTGGTCTCTGCTGTTATTTCTTCAGTATCAGTTAGAACCACGTTCATGAATTCATCATAACTCTGAAGAACACCCTCCAGAACCGTATTGTCCTTTAGCAGTAAAGAAACATTTTTCTGAAGCAAACTCTGCATAACTCCCAACGGTACAGTCATCTTTTATCACCTATGTGTATTCATAAAAATCGTCTTCTTCATCATTCTCCATTACTATCTGCAGGAGATTCCTAAGAATAACCTTCATATTTTCAACTTCTCTTCTCAGATTCTTAACCTCAATATTTAACTTCTCAACCGATATTTTTTCATCGTCAATCTTCAATTTCTTTCACCTTCTTCAACAATAATTCTCCCCCATATATATCTGCTGTTTTCCTGAGCTCTGTTCTCTGGCAATACCTACAATAAAGCCCGGTATTAATCTTTTCCAATGGCTTTCTACATTTCATGCAATATGCCAATATAACTCCGTCTTCAGGCTTCTCAATGGAAATATCTATCCTAGTGGGGGAAATAAGGGTGACTTTCCCTTTTATAACATCGCGTATTTTCACAAATTTACCCGCTTCATTAACGAACCTCCCGAATATCCTGGAGGCATGCAATAGCACTCTCTCATCGTATGGAATCAACTTCCCTTCCCTTAAAATGTATTCTACCTGTACAACTATAATTGGCTCATTTATATCTGTGACCACCCCTATAACTTCATCGCCAAACTTCAATTGGGGCTTCTGTTCCAGGGGTTCCACTGTAGCTTCAAAATCCTTTACGATTTTCAATTTTCCTGCACAGCTTGAGTAAAGCCTTCCGTCCAAGGAATATACGCATTTTCCTGCTAAATATTCCTCTTCAGTCCCAATATAATCACCTGGTAGAACTAGATTTTCTGCCATGATCTCACCTTCAGAATAAAACTATCAATATTAACTCTTTCCCGCCTGTGGAAGTTTTGCATTCTCCTGATTTCGATTGGCACCCTGAATTTCCACAGGATTTCCCCTCGATTCCTTATATATTGCTGAAGGAAATCTCCTGACTTGGAGTTCATAATTATGTAAAAAATTTCAGAGTTATTTATTGACCATTCAATAAAGGGGATATCTGCATCCCTAACCTGTGAACCAAATGGAGGATTCATTACCACAGTGTTGACTTTCAGCTGAAAATCTTCAATATTTCCGTTGATGCAGTCTATATCCAATCCAAGCTTCTGAACATTTCGCCTGCATACATTAAAGCTATCCTCATCTATTTCTATAGCAGTGACGGAATTTGCTCCAAGTATCTTTGCCCCTATAGCCAGAATTCCATTTCCACTTCCAAGGTCGGCCACTCTCTTGCCGATTATATCCCCCTCTAATGCGGCTCTGTACAATAGCGCAGCGGCCACGTTAGCTGGTGTTGGATACTGCTCTAATTTGGCTTTGGATTTTTGTATACCATCCAGTTTGCTCAATATTATTTCCAATTCCTTTTGGTCCATTGGTATGCTTATCAACCTAGAATTGTCTTGACGATTTCCTTAGCTCTCTTTTCGGCCTCTTCCTTCTTTTCACCCTTAGCTCTCAATAGCATGGCAATATACTTTTCAGCTCTGGATGTTTTCCATGTGCTCCTCTCATGTATTATCTTTATTAATACCTCTGCTATATCAGAATCAACTTCAAGGCCAAATTTCTCCTTTATTCTAATCTGCCAGATCTTAATCAGGAAGGATGGGACGTATTCCCCTTCTTTCTTTAACCTCTGAGCTAGATTAAAATTCATTAATAAATAATTAAAATCAAATTAAAAAAGTTATCCCAAGTACCTAAATTCCAAGAATCAGTTTAAGTAAAATTATTTTTTCAGCATGAAGCCTATTCTCTGCCTCATCAAATATAACACTGTTCTTTGAATCGGCGACTTCATCTGTTACTTCCTTACCCCTATGAGCTGGAAGGCAATGCATGAATATGTAATCCTTCTTGGCCAATTTTACAAGCTTTGAATTAACCTGATATTTGTTGAACTTCTTTTCTTTCTCCTCCGCTTCCTTCTCCTCTCCCATGGAAACCCAGACATCAGTGTATATTACATCTGCATCCTTAGCTGCTTCTTCCGGATCATTGATTATTACGACCTTGCTCCCCTTCTTTTTTGCGATATCCTGTGCCTTCTTTACATATTCCTTCCTTGGTTCATATCCTTCGGGTGTTGCAGCATAGATGTCCATTCCAACGATAGCCGCTGATAACATTAAAGAATTGAGGGTGTTGTTTCCATCACCTATATATGCAAATTTTAGTCCCTGAAATCTCCCCTTCTTCTCCAGAATTGTCATAAAATCCGCGACCATTTGGGTAGGATGCTCTTCATCATCTAACCCGTTAATGACCGGTACGGTGGAGTATCTGGCTAATTCGAGAACGTTCTTATGATCAAAGGCTCTGTAAAGGATGGCATCCACCATCCTTGAAAGTACTCTTGCTGTATCAGCTATGGTCTCGCCTCTCCCCAATTGCATATCCTTGGGACTAAGGTATATGGCATGCCCTCCCAGCTGAGTCATTCCGGTTTCAAAGCTGACTCTTGTCCTGGTGCTTGGCTTCTCAAATATCATTGCAAGTGTTTTTCCTGCAAGGGAATTATTTACCTCACCTTTCTTGAATCTATTTTTCAATTCTATGCCTTGGGTCACAAAATCTATGAAATCATCCTTCATGTCAAGAACCGAAACTATATCCCTCTTCATTTGAAAACCTCCTTAAGTAGAATTGGCACTTGATATGGGTAATCTGCAACCTTTACTCCCGCTTCTTCCAGTGCCTTTATCTTGGATTCAGCCGTGCCCTTTCCTCTAGTTATTATGGCTCCGGCATGGCCCATTCTCTTTCCTTTTGGCGCACTTCTGCCTGTGATGTATGCGACCACCGGTTTTCTGATATTCTTTTTAATATATTCCGCAGCCTCTTCTTCAGCTGTTCCTCCTATTTCACCCACCATTACTATTGCCTCGGTCTGGGAATCGTTTTTGAACTTGCTAAGTACATCTACAAAGTTCAGCCCTGTGACTGGATCTCCCCCTAGACCAACTACTGTTGATTCACCAAAACCAGCCCTGGTCAACTGGTCCACGATTTCATACGTTAGGGTGCCTGACCTTGATATTACACCTACGTTTCCTTCCTTGAATATCTGGTTAGGCATTATGCCTATTTTGGACTTAAATGGAGAAGTTATACCCGGCCCGTTGGGACCAACTACAGTTTTCCCCATCTTCCTGGCAAGATTCACAATCTCCATGGTATCCTGATAAGGTACCTTTTCAGTCAATATGTAAATCAAATCAATCCCGTTGTACAGAGCTTCCTTGGCTGCATCCAAGACGTATGGTGCCGGGACGGAAATGAAAGTTGCGTTTGGTTCCATTTTCATAGCATCAGCCAGGGTATTGAATACCTTAACCCCATGCACCTCAGTTCCTCCCTTCCCTGGAGTTACACCAGCGACTACTTTCGATCCAAATTTAAGCATCTGCAGGGTATTGAAAGATCCCTGGTGGCCCGTTATTCCCTGCACTACTATCTTTGTATTTTCATCCACATAAATACTCATTGCTTATTCACCACCTTGACAATTTCCTCAACAGCACTCATCATATCTGAATAAGCCTCAATTCCATTCTCCTTCAGAATCTGCCTACCAATATCTTCATTAACTCCTGACAGGCGTACTACTATGGGTACATCTATTCCAACCCTTTTCTTTGCCTCTACTATGCCTTTAGCCACTGTATCGCAGTGCGTTACACCTCCAAATATATTAACCAAAATGCCCTTGGGCTTGGCAATTTTCAAAAGCTCGAAAGCGCCAACCACTTTCTCCACATCATCAGAACCACCTAAATCTAGGAAATTCCTAGGCTTTCCGCCATGAAGTGTCAATGCGTCCAGGGTCGCCATGGTTAGTCCTGCTCCGTTGGCAATAACTCCAATGTCCCCGTCCAATTCAACCAAACTGTAACCTCTTTTATATGCAATCTCCTCAAGTTCTGTCCTCTCCGCTGCATTCTCAGGTATGTCCTTGTGCCTAAAGAGTGAGTCTGAATCAATTATAACCTTGGCATCTCCTGCTATAATTTTGCCCTCCTTTGTAATCACAAGAGGATTAATTTCAACTAATTCTGCATCATATTCTCTGTATAACCTATACATTTTCGCCAGTATATCCTGGAACTGCTTCCCTTCTGAGTCAGGCAAGCCCAAATCAAATGTTAGCTGCCTTCCTATAAATCCAGAATATCCAATTGTTGGGTCTACCCAGAATTTCTTAATCTTCTCATCCGGAACGTCTTCGATTTCAACTCCACCCTCCGTGGTTGCCATAATAACTGGCTTCCTTGCAGATCTATCCAATGTTATGGATACATAGTATTCTTTTCCCACTTCGAGCTTCTCTTCAATATATATACTCTTTACCTTCAACCCTTTTATAGTCATACCCAGAACCTGTGATGATTTTTCCATGAGTTCTTTGCTGTTGTTGGCAAACTGTATGCCTCCAGCCTTTCCCCTGCCTCCCACCAGCACCTGTGCCTTCACTACTGCCGGAAATTTGTTCCAGTCAATCTTCGACAAATCTTCATAATTTTTTCCTTCTGGAACCGGTATGTTGTACTTTCTAAACAACTCTTTTGCCTGATACTCATACAGATTCATTTTAACCATTCCCCTATAAATGGCGCTTATTTATCAATTATGGATTCTGCTAAACCCCTCTACCAAACTCTCATGTATCTTCAGCCACTCTAATCCATTTTCTACTCCCCTCTTTACTTCATTCCTGTTTATTTTAGATAGGAACTCATTTACTCTCTGACTATTGCCTATGCCAGCATATGATATTAGTGATTCCACCATGAAACTCATATATCCACTGCCAGCGTAAATTTCCCTTAACCATTCGTAATTCTTGTTAATCCAATCCCAAATATTATTTCTGAACTTTGGATTCCTGGTAGCTCCCATGATTGCATAAATCAAATTTGCTCTCAGATCCTTTCTTTCTTTTATTTCATCAAGATAGTTAATCAGTATCGCAGGATCTTCTATAGTAGTCAATGCCTGTATTGCCCTAACTGTATCCTGTTCATCCGAGTGCCTTCTAATAATATCTGCCAATTGTTCGTACATCCCTTCCTTTGCCAAGGCAATGAAATAAGCCAGCCTATATTCAGGTTCAAGTGATTCTAATTTGCTGTTCAATATGTTTTTCCTGTAATCTTTGCTCAATTGAGCCAACCTTGTGGCAACCCTCTCTTTAAGAACCTTCAAATTCTTGTCATCCCCTTTTTCGACCTCTGATAAAACTTTTTCTGTATATGGTAGCAATATTTCCCTGAGATATTCATTATCAAGAATAGATAACAGATCCCCGTGAATATCCAACAATCTCATTATGACAACATAGTTATTAACCTTGGAAATTTTATCCATAATGTCAATAAACTTATCCAGACCAATTCTTTTAGCTAAGGCAAAAGCGAAATAATCATCCAACACCTTTGCTAGCCAGACCCCTTCCTGATAGCTTGGCCTCTTTTTATTCAAAAATCGCTCCAGTGAATCTTCTTCATATGAAACCCTGTAATAACCCCTGACATTAGGATCAACCATGTCAAAATCCATCAGTGAAACCATCTTTTTATCTTCGAACGTAAACTCCATCTGGCTTTTCCCTTTGCTAACCTTCAATGGTATCTTCCAAATGTAGTCATCCTCCTTATTCAAATATGTAAATCTCGATTGAGTTAACTTTAGTCCATCGGGTATCTTGACAATTTCAACCACTGGGTGGCCGCCTTTAGAAATCCAGTTCTTCATAATTTCAGAGATCTTCTTGCCGGAAACCTCCTGAAGTGAATTCCAGAGGTCCTGAGCCTCAGCATTGCTGTAACTGTATTTATTCAGATAGTTCACTATACCTTTCCTGAATTCCTCCTTTCCCATGTAGTCCTCAATCATTCTTAAGATTGAACCTCCCTTCCCGTAACTTATACTGTCGAAGATTTCGGATATTTCATCAGGATTCCTCACTTCCACACTTATGGGGTGCGTTGTGGTAAGCGAGTCCAGTTCCATTGATGAGAAGAGGCTCTCGTTTATGAACTCCTCATCGACCTTCCAGTCCGGCCTGATCATGCTTACCATTTTGTCTCCCATGAAAGTCGCAAAACTCTCATTTAACCACAGATCATCCCACCACTTCATTGTCACAAGGTCTCCGAACCATTGATGAGCCAGTTCGTGCGATATGACCTTAGCAATGGTTTTTTCCATATTGAATGATGTGTTTTCTGTCTTTAGCAAAAGAGATTCCCTGAAGGTTATGGCCCCCCAATTTTCCATGGCACCCGCTGCAAATTGATTTATGGAAATGAGGTCCAATTTTTTCAATGGGAATTTAATTTCATAATACTCCTCATATTGATCCAGCAATTCCTTGAGGATGTCGAGTGCGAATCTCCCATATTTTGATTTTCCCGGTTCCGTTACAACGCTTAGAACCTTACCCTTATACTCTTCTGAGATTCTCTCAAATCTCCCGATTCCTAAATATAGGAGATATGTTGACATCTTGGGCGTTTCCCTGAATTTGAAAATCCTCTTTCCGTTTACGACTTTGTCCTCCGTGGCATCTGTATTGAAGATGACCTCAAGGGTTGGATCATCCACAGATACTGCAACCTTGAAAATACCCTTTACGGATGGATCATCGAAGCACGGAATGAATGACCTGGCACCAGTTGGTTCCATCTGGGTGGTTATAATATAGCCATCCTTGGTTATGGACTTATATATACCCATTAGGGATATTTCCGATACCCTGTTTTCAAATTCGATGTATATCTCTTTTCCCTCTCTGTTTATAGTTATTTCGTCATTTTCGTGCTTAAAATCCACTTCCTTTCCATCCATCAGGATTTTATTTATCTTATCCACTCTAGAATTCAGCTTAATGGGTGAGTTGAATTCACCTTTTATTCTTTCCTTTCCAGAGTATTTCAAATCTTTAAACAAGAAATCCAGCTCCAACTCATAGATTACAGATTTCTGTGTCATGACCTTTAAGCACCTAACCATATTATTGTTTTTCTGTACATTAATGCTTAAATTCTATTAATTGCTTCACTCACATGGAACTAAAAATATTAGGAAAAACTGGGATAAAATCCAGTCCTATTATATATGGAACGTGGTACCTCCCCAACATACCAAATCCCAATGATTCCAATAAGAGAATAGTGGATAAAGAGGCCTCAATAAGAGTAATAAAGAAGGCGTATGATCTAGGAATAAACTTTTTTGATACTGCAGATGTTTATAGAGGTGTTTATGACCGAGACAATCTCTTCAACGATTTCTCCACTGTTGGACTTGCCGAGAAAATACTGGGTGAGGCACTAGAGGGATATGATAGAGAATCATTTATTATATCAACCAAGGTGATGGGCAGAGTTGGTCCGTTGCCAAATGATCAGGGTTTAAACAGAAAGCATATCCTGAATGCAATTGAAAAGAGTCTGGAAAGGCTCAAGATGAAATACGTTGATTTTTACCTCTATCATGCGCCTGATAACTATACCGATCCAGCAATCGCCTCAAGGACTATGAACATGCTCATAGAGGATGGAAAAATACTTCACTATGGACTTTCGAATTTCAGCAACAGCGAACTTAAGAGATACATCGATGTTTCTAGGGAATCTGGATTAGAGGTACCTGTGATAATACAGGATAAACTGAATCTCCTGGAACAAAGGAATTTGAATACAGTTATCAGAACTGCGGAAGAAAATAAAATGATATCAATGATTTACAGCCCGTTAGCTCAAGGGATCCTAGCTGGCAGATACATTAAAGGTGATGAAGCAAATTCTAGGAAGGAATATGAGAAAAACTTCAAAGGAAATACTCTCTTCCAACAAAACCGTGACAAAATTATGAAGCTTTATGACTTGAGTGTTGAATTGGGCATTCCCATGTCTGTGCTTTCACTGAAATGGATTATGACAAGAGGAGACAATATATTCCCAATTATTGGTGCCAGCAAAATTGAACAGCTTGAGGAAGATATATCCGTGTTGAGCATAAAGATTGATGATGAGGTTATTAAGAAAATTGATAATATTTTTAAACCTTAGCCCTCAGATGAAAAATTAATAAATAAAATTAAAAATAATTTAATTTATAAATTTACTTTTTCCTTCTCTTTGCAAATAGCACCGCTCCGACTATACCCGCTAACACAACTATTGCTGCTATTCCTACAATCACATAGTTTGTCATGCTGCTTGTGGATGATGAGCTAACTATCTCCAGTGTATTATTTGGACCAACCACTGCATTGCCCATGACAGCTATGGACGACGATGGATCATAATGATAACTGAGCGTGAAATTGCCAAGTTCAGTTGAATTGAATGTCTCATTAACCCAGATATTCCTATTTATTGTATAGGTGTAGATTGTCTCATTTAGAGTTGGATTGTAAACCCTGTTCCATTGTGATAGTGGCACATTGAATTCATGGAAATCTATTGTATCTATATGCTTGAAATGACCGAAGATATTTTCCATCATGTCGCCCGAAATCATTCCGTTGTCTCCAAGGATAAATTTATCTCCAAAGTCAAATTGATCTCCAAGCTCGTTTATGTCAAGAGATTCAGTTACATTCGTACTGAGGTTTTCATTTCTGATCTTAAGATGCAGGAAAGCATTAAGATTTGCCATTAGCTCCCCCTGAACTTTAAATGCTCTCCAATTCATGGAAATTACCTGATGGCCATTGACATTCTGAAGTATGTTTGTTATTGTCATGTTTAATGTTAGGTTCCTATACACTGTAAATGAGGTATTGGTCGCTATAAATTTATAGTAGAAGTAAAGCGTAGCGTTTACCACATGCAATTGTGGAACCGAACTGTTTGTTGAATTTGAATTATTGCCATCATCTCCCCTCTCAACGTCCTGGCTTAAATATGATAGATATGTTGAACTTATAACTGCAGAGCCATTTATGGTTAATTCAGTTCCATTCAGACTGGATAGTAGGGAAGTTGATGGAAATGTCAAGACCGCGACAAAGTTGCTAGTGGCAGTTACGTTTGCTACATTCGTCTTTGGGTTTATTGTGGCGTTTAATGTGGATGCATGACTAAATGGAATAGCCGCCCCCACTATTAAGAAGCTCACTATAGCCAATACAATTATGCTTCTCATGATTTAAGGAATTAAGAAGTATATAAACAGATTCTGGTACAAACTTAGAAGGCTCTTAATTTAAATAGAAAAAATTATGGATAAGGTATAACATACCTTATCTCTAATTCTGATTCTTCAAGCTCTTTCTGAGGTATTCTTGTTATGGATTTGAAGAATGAATCCAGAGTGTTCTTTTCGAATATCATACTTACCTCAGCCCTTGATCCCCAGATGGAAAGATCATAGGTGAAGGGCAGATCCAAATCCGTCATCTTGTATGGATCTATTAATATACCCTCCTCTCTTATTTTAGCATAAAATATCTTCATGTCAGTTCCTTTCTTTTCTATTTTTTCAAAATCTAAAGCAATCTGTTTTAAGCTGCTCTCCCATTGATTTGTGTTTCCTTCAACATAATAGAACACCTCTAGGAATCCTTCTTTCTCCACAAATCTGGTTACAACCTCTACCTTTAGGGACGGATCCTCCTTAGTATACTTTATTGAGAAGGAATTTCTAGGTAAAACATAGAATGTTAATTTTCTCAACTCTAGATTCTGTAGATTTTCTGAAATCCAAACCTTATCATCCCTCACAGGTCCTAAATAATCAATACTGAAGTAGTCCATCCTATTAGCATCAGTTAAGATTTCCCTCTGAAGAACTGCAGCATAATCGTTAAAGAACTTAATTCTCATTATAACGTCTCCGTCCCTTACAAGCACGGGCACCTCTATATAAGCACCCTTAATGGAAAGGATCTTCTGTACAGTTTCACAAATAAAACATTCCTCTGATATTCTAACTGTTACACCTGCTTTCCTTTCAGTCAGTTCAAAACCGTGGTTTCTAATGGCTTTCCTCAATTCATCCATCGGTCTACCTTCCCTTAGGTATGTTACCGATGCTTCCACACTGCCACCAACGCCATAGAAATTTACGAATCCATTAAAGCCAAAAACCTTTGAAAAATAACTGACAGGAGATCTCATATCCTGCAGCCTTATAATCATTTCCCTGTCAAATTCAATCATGGCATAATAATCGTGAATGCGTTAATATATTTTTAGAAAAAAATCTATTTATCAGTTTTCCGATCCATAAATTATCCAAGATCCTATTCAATTTTTTTATTGACATTGTTTTATATTAATGGTCACAGACATCATTAAATTTATAACCATTTTTGTATTATCGTAGGGAAATCTAAAGTGAAGAATGATGCAATCAATTCATAAGGAAGTTAACGATGGACCTATTACAGTTAACCTATTGGCTCGAGCTATTTCCAATGGAATGAGCCGACAAAGCAAGAAAATGTCTGATCAGGAGGCTTATGAAATAGCTTTTCATGTTTTGAATTTTTTTGGATACACAAATTATGTTATCGACAATATGTTGGAGCCAGAAGATAGAGATACCTTTTATCTACTTGAGGATATAGGAGTCCTTGATACCGAGAGGGAGGAGACGACTCTTTTTGACGGAAGAGAATGGAGGATACACTACTGGATGCTGAAGCCTGAAAATGTGAGAAAATTGGCTCAAATGGAAAAGAGAGAGCAGGCTGATGATAAACCCATAGAGTCAAAGGTCTATGATGAACTTCCTGAGGAAATCTGGAGGAGCAAGAGTTAACTTATGCATATTGCCATAGTTGATTTTGATAAATGCCATTTTAAAAAATGTCAGCATGAGTGCCAATATTATTGTCCTCCCGTGAGAAACGGCACAATGGTGGTGGAATTCAGGGAGGATGGCTACCCCGTTATTCACGAAGAAATATGCATTGGATGCGGAATTTGTGCTCACAGATGCCCTTATGAAGCAATAAAAATCATAGGAGTACCTGAAAGGCAGATAGGAAATGAAGTACACAGATATGGTGAAAATGGCTTTGTATTGTATGGGATGCCTACATTGGAGGTTAAAGGGGTAATTGGAATATTGGGTCAAAATGGCACTGGAAAAAGTACTATTTTAAATATTCTAACCGGAAGTGTAATACCAAATCTCGGCCAGGATAGCAGCAGTAAAGATCGAGTCCTTGAAAGATTTAAAGGTACCTTTTTAGGAAAGTACCTCCAGGACCTTTATGATGGAAGGATAAAAATATCTTTGAAGCCACAATATGTTGACCTGATACCAAAATACTTCAAGGGAAAAGTGTCTGAACTCCTTAAGGATAATAAGGAAGCCTTTGAATATTTAAATAAATTGGGTTTTCAAGAAACCTTTGATAGAAATTTAAGTCAGCTGTCTGGTGGAGAACTACAGGCGGTATCTATTGCCGCTGCCCTGGGCAAGGATGCTCAGTACTATTTTCTCGACGAGCCATCATCCTATTTGGACATAAGGCAGAGGTTGCTGGTGTCCAAGATAATAAGGGAATTGAGCGAAAAGAAGAAGATTATAGTGGTAGAGCATGACCTTGCAATTCTTGATTACATGACCGATTTTATCTATTTAACATACGGAGAACCAAGAGCTTATGGTATTGTATCAAACTCCTATGCAACAAGGCAGGCCATTAATTCCTATATTGAAGGATATATCAGGCAGGAAAATATAAAATTCAGGGATTTCAGAATTCAATTTGTGAAGAAGCCACCTGAATTGGATAATTCAATACAACCAATTATGCAATGGAATACTATGATCAAGAAATTTGATAATTTCACATTAAAGATAAATCCCGGCACATTGAGAAAGGGACAGGTAGTAGGTATTATAGGGCCCAATGGGACTGGGAAGTCAACATTTCTGAAGATATTAAATGGTGAATTGAAACCAGATGAAGGAGAGTTCGCATTACCATTGAAGGTATCTTACAAACCTCAGCAACCATCGGGAGATGAAGATATTACTGTGTTGGAATTCCTGGAACGGGCCTTAGGAGATAGAATCAACTCCAATGAATTCAAGAACGAAATAATGAGACCGCTGAATCTAGAATCCATCTCAGAAACAAGCCTGAGGGATCTTTCCGGTGGTGACCTGCAAAAAGTATACATTGCGAAAACCATGGGGAAGGAAGCCGATATTTACTTCCTAGATGAGCCGTCAGCCTATTTAGATGCGGATCAAAGGATGATAGTTGCCAGGATAATCAAAAGATTCACTGAAAATTCCAAAACATCTGCAATGATAGTGGATCATGACATCTACTTTATAGATTTAATTAGCACTTCTCTTATGGTATTCCAAGGGAAAACGGGAATCTATGGCGAAACTTATGGTCCAACTAACATGAAGGACGGAATGAACAGATTTCTTTCAGACGTTCAGATTACATTTAGAAGAGATGAAAATACCTTGAGACCTAGAATTAACAAGGAAAATTCTAAGAATGATGTTGAGCAAAGGAGACAAGGAGAATACTACTATTATTAGGGTCTTTGGAGTATTTAGATTTAAAATCATAAACTTTAAATATAGCTTGAATAAAGTTCTAATTTAATCTATCTTAAATTGCTCTTAATAACTGGGTGATCAATTTTACATAAAGAAACAATAGTTAACTTCGTTCGCAGATTTATAAAAAATTTTATTTAATTAATTAAATGATAATTAAATTTTCATAAATTTTTTTTGATTAATAATAAATTATAAATAAGCAAAAGTCCATGCTTACAGCATTATGAAATTACGGTTGCATTTTGGATTAGCTACTATAATTCTCGTACTAGCCATTTTATTGGCTTCAGGTGCAACAACAAATTTGATAGCCATTGGGTCGACAGTTACCATCACCAACTCCCCCATTACGCCTCAAATATTGAATTATGGAATTTTGAACCAGTCATCTAAAATCAATATGCCTGCCAATGGCAGCATTTACTTCTATACAGGTGCCACGGGAGGAGGGGTTTCTGTAACAAATGAAAATTTCAATGTAGTAAATTATGCTATTAATGGTAACGGCGCAACCTCTGTTGCCACAGGCTATTCATCAAATGACCTGGGAGAGTATAATCCAAACAATGCGGCCTACTATTCCATTGCAGGAATTTCAGTAGGAAGCACCAGTGGGGTAAATAGTAAAATAATCTTTAACGAGTTTGCTTTTTCAAACTCAAGTTATGGGGCATCGTTTGTTAACGGATCTTTTGAAGTTAATAGTTCTAATTCACTGGTGGTTATAATAGGAGCAGCATCGTCCGATAATAATCCTACTTTATCTGGGAATTTTTCCATTAAAGTACTGGATCAGCTTAGCTATGTTGATTCCATTATTCAAGCGTATTCAATTCTATCTGCTGGAAAATATTCCATAAACCTAGATTCGACATCAACTGGCGGAAATCCAAATGGATGTGCAGTGATATTGGAGGTATATGTTATCCCCCCAGCACAATTTTATATACCCCAGAAGTACTCAGTAACATTCAATGAATTTGGATTGCCAACCGGAACAAGCTGGACCGTAACCCTGGGGAACACAACATTGAACAGTACTGCGAATAATATAACTTTTAATGAGTACAACGGTACATACAAGTATTTTATATCTTCGGCTAGCAAACTCAGTCCTAGTCCGGGTTCCGGATACTTAACTGTCAGTGGCTCTCCAGTTCAAGTCAGTGTTTATTTCAAACCACCCAATACGTACATTGCAAATTTCATTCCTCTGAATATCCCCTCGAATACCATTTGGTGGGTGATAATAGGAAATCAGAACAAGAGTTCATCCGGAACAGGGAACATTGCTTTTGAATTATCAAATGGCACATATAATTATTCCATAGGAACCATGGCACGCTACATAACAATACCAAGCAAAGGTAATTTCGTGATTTCAGGAAGTAACGTTAACGTGACTGTTAATTTCGAATTGAGACCCTATAACCTGAAGATCATTGAGAGAGGACTTCCAACCGGCTACACATGGACAATATCCATAAATGGATCCCAATATTCCTCATCTAGTCAGACTATCTCCATACTTGTTCCAGATGGTAAGTATTTAATACATGTCTACAGCTTAACCGGATATAAACCGTATTCATCCAATATAACCGTTTTGGTGGACAATTCTAACAAAACCATTTATGTAGACTATCAGTTCATTTCGCCTGCCAACATTTCGATTTATTATTCTCCGTTGATCATGGTATTTACCTCTTTAATTATTCTGATAGCCCTAGCATTTGTTATCCAGAGGATATACAGGGGTGGTAAAGGTGAATGACATGAACTATCCAAAACACCAAGGTGGTAGAGACCCAAGCCATATCCTCAAAACAGGATTATTAATGATTGTCGTTGGATTATTTATAGCAGTTGTTCCCGGATTAGGGGCTTACCTATCAATCCTGATATTGATAGGCATAATATTTGCATTTCTCGGTTCCAAGGTGCTTGGAAAAAAATATCGCAGGAACTACGCCATTGCCATCTTATTGATCATAGTTATGTCGATACTTGAACTGTATGGCTTGGCAGATGTAATGACGCTCATGTCTTCTCTATACGGCGCTACATCCGCAAACTATTCTGAGATAATTAAGGCGATTGATCCATTCATTTTCTTCGTTGCAATCGCCTATGTACTCCTAGCTGGATCATTAACCATAATTGCCTATCCCTTCATGAAAAACATTAACAAGGCGTTTCTCTGGATTTTCTATTTCTTGACAGTTATAATAGTATTAGTAGACTTCTACTTTCAAATGAACCAATTAAATCAACTTTATTATCAGAGTGTAACACTTAATAATGTGGGTCAATTCACTACCATATCAAATTACATATACTATGGTGGAAGTGCATTTTACTTCCTCTGGGGTATCGTGATGGCAGTTGCATACGCTAATTCGAGAAAAATGCTTCAACCACCCATTCCTTCGCCCGGCTATCAGAATTATTTTTATCCGACGGAAACACGTAGTTCACAATCTCAAGAGGATAACAACATAAACAATCAAAATAATCTTGCCAGGACATCAACACCTAACCAAAATAACATTTCCATATGCCCTACATGTGGGGCAGCCAATCCAATAGACGCAAGATTTTGCCAGAAATGCGGCCAGCAATTAAAACCATAAATATTCGAATTCTAAATTTTCCTAACCTTTATTAGCTCTAGAGAAAATTAATTCTCTCTTTAATTATCATGTATACCTCTTTATAGAAATCCAAACCACTCTTTTAAATTGAAACTGACGATTTATTTGGTTTAATGGCTTCACTGATAAGTTAATTAATATATTTGAATATCAGCGGAATTATAATTATTTTACAACCGAATACGACATCATCAGAGAATCTTTGATACTATCTTTAGATGGACAGGCTTTGTGTATCGTCCTCTATTCGATTGTTTTTGTGGTTGAAATGGCAAATTATTTCCTCAATTCGAAATGGTGATCAAGGATTTGATGAATAGTTATTATATTTGGATGCTCAGCATAAGTATTATCATGGATTTCTCTTAGGATTAAATTATCATTATTTCAAAAATTTCTAGATATCATCCACATTCGCTGAAAATATTCTATCAATTAGCCAAATATTCCAAAATTTTATAAACGATTAAACAGTTTAGTTTACGGGTGAATATTTTGACCAGGAAGGTTGCTATTGTAGCAGGAGGGGTAACCTATTTTTCAAAGGCTAGAAAGGATAAGACGCAGGAGGAATTAGCCGCAGAGGCCATGAGAATGGCTCTGTACGAAAATGATATTAACATGAGCAAGGATGACATAGAGGGTTCTGTTATCGGATACTTCTCAGACCATTTTGAAAACCAATTAAAATTTGGGGCCATAATACAAGATTATCTGGGTCTTAATCCCAAAAGCAATGTAAGGATTGAAGGGGGAGGAGCAACAGGCGGATTAGCGATAAGAGAGGGTTATGCTCAGGTAGCTTCAGGACTACTGGACGTTGTAGCGGTTATAGGCTTTGAAAAGATGTCAGAGGTTAACACAGCCAAGGGTAATGAATTCATAGCTCTTGCTTCTGATACAGATTGGGATTTCCCCATTGGAGGATACTACAGTGGATATTATGCGCTCATGGCGAGGAGGCATATGGAAGAATTTGGAACAACAGAGGAACAAATGGCAATGGTAGCAGTAAAGAATAGAAATAACGCTCAATATAACAAATTTGCACAGACAAACCCCAAAATGAATCCATATGGCATGAGGGATGGGGGATTTATAAAGGTCGAGGATGTCCTAAAATCTCCATATGTTGCTTATCCACTTAAACGTCTTGATATATGTCTTATGTCTGATGGGGCTGCTGTAGCGATCCTAGCCTCGGAGGAGAAGGCAAAAAAGATAACCGATACGCCTGTATGGATAACCGGTACTGGGGCAGGCTCTGACGCAATGAGGGCGGGAGACAGACCCAGAGATAATAAAAGCTTACCACTATTACCACACGAAAAACCGGAATGGTATAAAAATCTGGAATATCCCGGTGTCCATTCATTCCGAGCTGGAAGAGAGGCTGCAAGGCAGGCATATAAGATGGCTGGTATAGACAATCCCCTTAAACAACTGGATGTTATAGAGCTCCATGATGCCTACACATCATCGGAGATACAAACATATGAGGATTTGGGTCTCGCCAGATACGGGGAAGGAGGAAAGCTGATACAGGAAGGTCAAACTCTTGTGGACGGGGAAGTCGCAGTGAATCCATCAGGTGGTTTAATAGGAAATATGCATGCGGTGGGAGCTACCGGCATAATGCAGGCTGTGGAAGTTTTCTGGCAGCTGCAGGGTATCGCTGGAAAGTTCCATGGCTCTGACAAGACTCAGGTTAGAGGCGCTGAAACAGGACTAATTCATTCTCACGCGGGAACGGGTACTTATGTAACAGTAAGTGTTTTGAGGAGGTGAAAAAATGACAGAAGTTTTCGGGATAGATCCGTTAATAATAAAGAATGAATACTTCATAGAATACAGACATTCCTACGGGAAAACGAGCCCATTCTTCGAAAATCTTTCAAAGGGAAAAATAATGGCAACAAGGTGTGAACACTGCAACAAAACCTTCATGCCACCAAGGGCAGATTGTCCTTATTGCTTAAGGGAAACCAAGTGGGTTGAAATTTCTGGAAAAGGCAGGATTCACACATTTTCTACCATGTACTTCGCCGGTGAAAAGTTTCTCAAGGACGTGCCGTTCTATCTTGCATATGTAGAACTTGAGGGTGTAGATACCCTTTTATTAACTAGGATCAAGACCAAGGAACCTGAAAAATTGAAAATAGGGATGAAAATTAAATTAAGGATTGCTAGGGAGCTGGAATGGAGAGCCTCAGACATCTGGGCTGAGCCAGATGAGTGATCAATATTTGTAAAATCCCTCCCCACTTTTTTTACCCAATTTTCCAGCTTCAACCATTTTTCTTAATATTGGCGCGGCCCTATACTTGGGATCTTTGAAGCTTTCATATAGAGTGTCCATGATATTCAACACGGTATCTAAACCAATGAGGTCGCCCAGTGTCAATGGTCCCATGGGGAAGTTTCCCCCGAGTTTCAAAGCTTTGTCAATATCCTCCTTGGATGCCAGTCCCTCCTGTAAAATGAATGCACCCTCATTAACCATGGTTACGATGATTCTAGTCGTAACAAAGCCCGGTGAATCATTAACTACCACGAACTCCTTATTTATGGATTTAACATACTCAATGGTTTTATCCACAGCATACTGTTCTGTCCTGATTCCCTTTATTATTTCCACCAAGTTCATCAATGGTACGGGATTGAAAAAATGTATGCCCAGAAATTTTTCAGGGTTCTTAAGACCAGAAGCAAGGCTGGTAATGCTTATAGATGATGTGTTGGATCCTAAAATGGCATCTCTTTTCAGGTGCGGTTCAAGCTTTTTGTAGAGTTCTTTCTTGGCATTAAGATTCTCCACTATTGCCTCAATTATTATATCGCATTCACCGAACTTTGAGTAATCATCTACATACTTTATCCTAGAAAGTATAGCCCCCTTTTCCTCTTTGACCACCTTTTTTTCAATTAGCTTATCTAAACTCTTAGAGATAGAGTCAATTCCCTTCTGGTAAAGTTGCTGGTTAACTTCCGTTGCATATACCTCGTGCTTGGCTATGGCCGTTACCTCTGCAATGCCGCTACCCATAATTCCCATACCTATAACTCCTATTTTCATTTACAACACCTCCAATGCTAACGAATAAGCACCTCCGGTTCCATGGCATATGGTTGCCAATCCCAACCTACCGCCATTATCCTCTAGAGCCCGGAGGAGCGTGAGAGTAATTCTTGCACCAGATGCACCCAATGGATGGCCCATGGCCACTGCGCCACCTCTTACATTGAATTTCTCCCATTCCACATTAAGTGCATCCCTCACTGCAATAGAGGCTATAGAGAACGCCTCATTGTGTTCTACAAGATCGAAATCCTTAATGGTTAGACCTAATTTTTGCATTAGCCTCTTCGAAGATGGTACTGGTGAATAAGGAAAGTCGAATGGATCCATGCTTGTTGTATCTACCCCAATAATCTTAGCCCTTTTTTCTAAATTAAATTTTCTCACGGCATCTTCGCTAGCGAGTACCAGCGCGGCTGCTCCATCTGAAAGCTGAGAGGAATTACCTGCAGTTAAAATTCCATCCTTATAAAATGCAGGTTCTAATTTTGCCAGAGCTTCCTTTGATGTCTCCCTTATACCTTCGTCATAATCCAATGTTCCCACCGGAACAATCTCTTTTTTAAATAAACCCTTCTTTGTTGCATCCAAAGCTCTTCTATAACTTTCATAAGAATATTCATCTGCCATTTCCCTTGTTATATTGTGCTTCCTAGCCCACTCATCGGCGATCATTCCCATGTGTTTATTATATTTAAAATCCCAGAGCCCATCTGATATCATGGCATCCAGTACAGGTCTTGAGGGCAATAATCTCTTATCACCCCATCTGAAGCTGGAATCAAGGAGAAATGGAGAATTGCTCATACTCTCCATTCCGCCAGCAACCATGATATCCCTTTCCCCAAGTTTTATTGATCTGTAAGCGTTAGCTACAGCCAACATACCGGAGGCACAAACCATATTCACCGTGGAGCCAGATGATTCCACTGGAATTCCGGCAAGTATTGCTGCCTGCCTCCCTGGATCCTGGCCCAAGCCCGCGCATATCACATTACCCATCACTACCTCTTCAACTTTATCGGGAGTTATGCCTGAATCCTTTACAGCAGCTTCAATTGCTATCTTTCCTAAATCAACCGCACTATAGGGTCTTAGAGATTTTCCGTATTTCCCGATAGGGGTTCTCTTTCCTCCTACAATATAAACATCATTCATATTTCCGCCTCCGTGGAAAAAATCAAATTGAAATTGAGGTCCTTATTTAGGGACATCAATTCCCTATTACCTTATTCAATAAAACATTTGGTAATGGAAAAATGAAAATTGTAGTTTTAGATATTATTTCATGGAATTTAGGAAACTTGCAGAAATTCTATCACAAATTGAGTCTACTACTAAGAGACTTGAAATCGTTGATCTTATTTCCAGTTTTTTCAAGATAGTTGGTGATGAAATAAAATACACCGTTTATCTATTGCAAGGAAAAGTCGCACCTGATTATGAGGGAATTGAGCTGGGAATTGCAGAAAAGCAGGTAATCAAGGTGCTCTCAGTTATAACTGGAAAAAAGGAGGATTTCATAGAACAATTATTGATCAAAATAGGAGACCTGGGTCAGATAGCTGAGGACTTGCTCAAAGAAAAGAAGCAAATTTCTCTCTTCAGCGAGCAATTGACCATAACTAAAGTTTATAACAATCTCCTGGAATTGGCCAACAAATCTGGATCAGGTTCACAGATGCGGAAGCAGCAGCTTCTCCAAGATCTTTTGCAGAATGCGGATCCACTTGAAGCCAAATACATAGTGAGAATCGTTCTGGAAAGATTGAGAATTGGACTTGCAGACATGACCATAGTGGATGCCATAGCTATTGCATTTGGAAGGAAGGAAGATGCCGATATTGTCGAGAGGGCGTACAATATTCATCCTGACCTAGCGGAGATTGCATTTATTGCCTTCACTAGGGGTATAGACGGAGTCAAAAGCATAAAGATAACCCCGGGAATACCCGTTAGATCCATGCTTGCGGAGAGGCTTCCCTCCCTAGAGGAGATACTGCAAAAAATGGGTGGAGTCTGTTCCATGGAGTATAAATATGACGGTTTGAGACTTCAAGCTCATAAAATTGGTGATAAGGTAAAATTGTTTTCAAGGAGGCTAGAGGATGTCACAGAACAATTCCCTGAGATTGTCAGAGAAGTCAAGGACTTTGTCAAAGCTGAAACTGCAATCCTGGACGGGGAGGCTGTTCCATATAACCTTGATACTGGAGAGATGCTACCTTTCCAGGCTGTTTCTCAGAGGAGAGGTAGAAAGTACGATGTTTATGAAATGGCTGAACGGATCCCCGTAGTTGTATTCTTCTTCGATATAATTTATAAAAACAATAATGACCTGACCATGAAGCCTTATCCCGATAGGAAGGTTGAACTGAAAACTACCATAAAAGAAGGTTCCTTAAGAATAAGACTTGCAAAGAACCTCATAGTTTCCCGGACTGATGAAGCGGAGAGATTCTTCAATGAGGCTCTTGAGGCAGGATGTGAAGGTATAGTTGCGAAGAATATCAATGAGAATTCAATTTACAGAGCAGGTGCAAGGGAATACCTCTGGATAAAGTATAAGAGAGATTATCAGCTGGAAATGCAAGATACCGTGGATCTTGTTGTAGTAGGAGCATTCAGCGGGCAAGGTCGTAGGGCAGGATCATACGGTGCTCTTCTAATGGCTGTCTATTCAAAACAGGATGGAACATTCAAGACTGTATGCAAGCTCGGTTCTGGTTTCACTGATGACCAGCTGGATAACCTCCCCCGCCTTTTCCAGAAATACATACTTAAAAGCAAAGACCCAAGAGTTGAAAGTCAAATGACACCGGATTTCTGGATAGAACCACATTTCGTTTTGGAAGTTAAAGGCGCTGAAATCACTTTATCCCCCATTCACACCTGCTGCTATGGCCTGATAAAAGAAGGATCCGGTCTGGCCATAAGATTCCCACGTTTCACTGGTAGGTGGAGAGAGGATAAATCACCCGAAGACGCCACTACAGAAGACGAGATTCTGGAGATGTACCATTCTCAGAAGAAAAAGATAGTTCAGGATAACCCTGGATAAATTAATTAATAAATAGAAGATAAGGTGCAAAATGGATATATCCACGGTGATTGCAGGTACAAGGTTTGATAACCCTGTGTTTTTGGCTAGCGGCATAGTAGATGAAACTCTTAAATCAGTGGAAAGGGCAATAAAAAGCGGAGCGGGGGCTGCAGTAACAAAATCCATTGGCAAGGATGAAAGGCCCGGATACGCGCCACCCATAATTTCGGAGCTTCCCACAGGGATGATAAATGCAGTGGGTTTAGCTAATCCAGGTATAGATGATTTTATTGATGAATTCAGGACATCTAAGCTAAAGGAAAAAATAGTAGTTTCAATTTTCGGCAAAGATTCTGAAGAATTTCTTGAACTTGCTAAAAGAGTACAAGAAGTGGGATTCAAAACAGTTGAATTGAATCTATCATGCCCTCATGTTAAGGGTTACGGATCAGAGGTAGGAGAGGATCCAGATTTGGTTGAAGAGATAATTACAGAGCTCAAGAATAAAACCAATCTTAAGGTCTGGGCAAAGTTAACTCCAAACGTAACGCACATAGTAGATATAGCAAAAGCTGCAGAGGGGGCAGATGCCTTGGTTTTAATAAATACTGTAAAGGCCATAGGAGTAAACATATGGGCAAGGAAATTTTCACTTACAAATGGGATCGGAGGCTATTCAGGCCCTGGCATAAAACCCATAGCTCTTCGGGCGGTTTATGATGTTTACAGAGAGACTGGGAAGGAAATAATTGGAGTTGGTGGTATAACTTCTTACGAAGATGCAATAGAATTCATTCTGTTAGGAGCTAAAGCTGTACAGGTTGGTACCGCAATTTACTATAAAGATTTCCAAATATTCAATGAGATCTCTCAGGGAATCATAAATTATTTAGAAAAGGAAGGTTTTGAAAATCTTCAGGAAATTATAGGGTTGATGGTAAGATGAAATTCTCCGAGATTGCTTCAGCTAAGAAAATTGGAAAAGATTTCTTCGAGCTGTCCTTTAGCATTGATTCTGAAGTAAAACCGGGACAATTCTTGATGATATGGGTCCCTGGTGTAAAGGAAATCCCTATGTCGGTGTCAAATCTCAAGAATCCGATTACCATCTCATTCAAAGCCATTGGAGAAACCACAAGGAAGCTTTCCACTATGAGGGAAGGGCAGAGGATATTTTATAGGGGTCCATATGGAAATACCTTTCCGGAGCCAAAGGGCAGGGCTGCCTATGTTGCTGGAGGAACTGGAATAGCTAGCCTCCTGCCTCTGATAAGGATACATCCAGGTGATGTGTATTATGGATTGAGAACTGCTGAAGATATCGTATATGGGGAAATTGTGAATTTTGTTTCAACTGATGATGGTACCCTGGGATTTAAGGGGAATGTTGTGGACCTTTTTATAAAGGAAGATAAAGAATATGATGAGGTTTTTGTCTGCGGTCCCGAACCCATGATGAAATACTTCCATGACAAAATTGATAGAAGAAAATACGGTAAGATATATTATTCCCTTGAAAGGCTCATGAAATGTGGAGTAGGAATATGCGATAGCTGCAGCATCAACGGTTTCAGAGTATGCAAGGATGGAACTGTTTTTGAACACGAACAGCTTGACATGATGGATGAATTTGGGACTGTGAGGAGGGCGGAATCCGGGAGGAGGATTTTCCTCAAATGATTCTTTATTATTTCAAAGAACTTTATTTTATCATTCTCCTAGCATTGCTCTTTGTTCTTGCTTTCCTTGGAATTCAGGACCTAAGAGAAAGAAAAATAGTGATATTTCCCTTGTTGGTCTTTGACGTGATTCTCAACATAATCTACATGGCATATGGCTACTATATATCAATGATTTTCTTCATTATTACCTATTTAGAATTCTTTTGGAGCTGGAAGAATATAAGGGCACTCAATCTGGGGTATTTATATTTTATAACACCCATCGCTCTTCTGTTAACTCATGATCAGCAAACCATTATACTTTCATACAGTTTCTTCCTCATAGGCATAATTCATATGGTAAAGGGCTTCGGTAAGGGGGATATTAAAGTTGTTGATTCCATTGCTCTGTCCACAGCTTTTATATATGATTATACTGGATACCCAGTGTTGCTACCTCCAGTCCTGATTATTGTGCTTATTGGAAGCCTTAGTGGGTTGATTGCGTATCCCTTATACAAAAGGAGTTTCATTAAAAATCCTAAAGAAGATTTCGATAAAATCCCTTTTGTTTTTCATCTTTTTATTGGATATTTGGTTATGTTTATCCTTTCATTACACCAATTGGCCTGAGCCTTGCCACAATCCTTGACAATCCTGCACACTCCACCGACTGAACCACTTTATCCACGTCCTTATAAGCATTGGGAACTTCCTCCTGCAATACATATTTTGTAGCAGCCCTCACATAGATTTCCTTCTTCTGTAACTCATTTCGTACCCACTGATCACTATACATCTTTACAGCCTTGCTCCTAGATAGAACCCTTCCAGATCCATGGCATGTAGACCCAAATGTTTCATTTAAACTTCCCTCTGTGCCAACCAGTACATAAGATGCGGTTCCCATAGTCCCTGGAATTATTACAGGATGACCGGTGTCCCTGTATTTCATCTGTACTTCAGGCCTTCCAGCAGGAAAAGCTCTTGTGGCTCCTTTCCTATGTACCACAAGTTTTTTTCTCTGTCCGTTATAAATATGCTCTTCAATTTTGGCGATGTTATGAGCAACATCGTATACAATATCTATTCCTGCATCCTCCGGATTTTCCCTCATGACCTTTTGGAAGCTCTCCCTCACCCAATGAGTTATTATTTCCCTATTGGTAAAGCCAAAATTGGCTGCTGCACCCATGGCACCTATATAATCATGGGCTTCTTTGCTGCTCAAAGGTGCGGATGCAAGTTGCCTATCCGGTATGGTCAGGTTGTATTTTTTCATGGCCTGTTCCATCACTTCAATGTAGTCTGTAGCAACCTGATGGCCAAATCCCCGCGAACCGGTGTGGATCATAACTGTTATTTGCCCCTCAAAATCAATCCCAAATTTCTTTGCAGTTTCATGGTCATAAATTTTATCCACAACCTGAACCTCCAGGAAGTGATTGCCAGCCCCCAGTGATCCCAGTTGAGGGAAACCTCTTTCCCTGGCCTTATTAGAGACTTTTGTTCTGTCAGCAAATTTTATCTGTCCTGATTCCTCTATGTTCTCTAGATCCCTGTCCCAACCATATCCCAGTTCAATGGCATATTTAACACCTTCAGAAAGTACATTTTCTAATTTTGACTTTTCAATTTTTAACCTTCCTTCGCGCCCCACACCGGAAGGCACATTATCGAATATTGCGTCCACCAATTCCTTAATTTTTGGCTTTATTTCTTTCTCTGAATAATTTGTTCTTATTAATCTCACACCGCAATTTATATCATAACCCACTCCTCCAGGGCTTATTACACCATCATTCCAATCGAATGCAGCCACACCTCCAATAGGAAAACCATATCCCAAATGTATGTCTGGCATGGCCATGGAAGCCTTTACAATTCCGGGAAGATTGGCTACGTTGATCACTTGCTGTACGCTCTCATCCTCTATTATATCATTTATCATATCCTCCCTTGCATATATCACACCTGGAACCCTCATGCCCTTTGATGTATCCTGAGGAACCTCGTATTTACAATTCCCTACCTTCCTAATATTGTATCTCACGGACTCCCTATAAAAAGTTAAAAGATAAATTTTGCATTACACTTATTAACGCGTAGTCTATTAACTTGCAATGGTAGACGTTAACCTTGGGCCATATATTCAGAATCAACTTCAAGAAGCAGACAAACTTCAAAAACAGTTGGAGTCTCTTGTTAATCAACAGTATCAGCTGGAGATCAAGCTTAGAGAAAATAAGAAAACCCTTGAATACCTTTCAAGTACAAATGAAAATACGGAAGTTTTTAGAGCTGTTGGGACCATATTGACCAAAGTTAATGACATAGAAGGTTTGAAGAAAGAGCTTGAGGAAGATATAGAACTTACTGAAATGAGATTAAAGAGTATAAAAAATCAAATAGATCAGACAAACTCACGGCTTAAGGAAATCTCTGAAGAGATAAATAAGCTCTATCAGAAGGGGAATCAGAAGAACGCATGAGGTGCTAAACAATCATATATGCATAATTTAATTAAAATTTCCTTTGAGTTATAGAAAATTAATATTCAACAGTAATTTCTGTCCATAATCATGGCATCACCCAGAGAATAGAAATAATACCCATTCTTAATCGCCTCATCATACGCTCTCTTCAACCTCCGCTCACAACCGAAGGCATAAACCAGGGATAATAATGATGATTCTGGTATGTGGAAATTTGTGAAAAGATGAGTTACTCCGGAATTGAATTTAAAACCGGGATATATGTAAATTCTTGTTTCTCCAGAGTACGGTTTCAATTTACCTGGATAGGCGGCTGTCTCCAGCGCCCGCATAACTGTGGTTCCTACTGCGACCACTTTCCCATTGGCATTTTCTATGGATTCAATTACATCATTATCGACGCTGATATCTTCTTCATCGACTACATGAAACCTTATGTCTTCATGCGTTATAGATTTGAATGTACCATACCCGACCGTGAGTAGTATGTACTTTATGATAACACCCTTATCATTCATCTTTTTTAGCAATTCGTTGGAAAAATGTAGAGAGGCGGTAGGTGCGGCAATTGAACCGCTGACCTCACCAATTTCATTTTGATAGTATTCGAAGTCTTCCTTTTTCTTAATATATGGTGGGAGGGGGAGATGCCCTATGGATTCGATATAATCCCAATCCAAATTTCCTATAAGCAATCTCTTTCCATCATTAGTACTGCTAACTTTGACTTCCCTATCGCCTATTAAGATCCTGTCCCCATCCTTAACCTTCCCTCTAATGAAGCATACGAAACCCTCGTCACCCTTTCCCAATACTGTTATTTCTAAATTTCCACCCGTTATTTTCTTTCCAAATATCTTGGCCTTTCTAACCCTTGTTTTATTAAAGATAATGACATCGCCCTTGTCCAGAATGTTCAATATGTCCGTAATCCTTAGGTGCTCAATTTTGTCATCAAAAACTTTCATCATCCTACCCTCAGTTCTTTCCTTTGGGGGTTCCTGCCTTATCAAATTCTTAGGCAGTTCAAATTTGTAATTTTCCAACCTATACCTCAGGTACGAATTATGTACTGATCGCTCATCCATTATTACTCTTATAATTTTGTATTTAAATTAATTTCCCATTGAAATGAAAAGTTTAAGTGATTCCCCTTAATACCCATGGAGGGCTCGTGGTCTAGTGGTTATGACATCGCTCTCACACAGCGAAGGTCGCCGGTTCAAATCCGGCCGAGCCCATGTTTTTAGGACAAAAAAATTATTTTGGATCCTCACCATAATTATATTCTTAGCATCTCATTTCATATCCAATCACACCGGATGTTGAATTTATTAGATTCTGCTCCATTATTTTAATATTAAATTTTATTGGTAATGTTTAATATAAGGTTAAGTATAACTTCTTATGAAGTATTGTCCAAATTGTGGAACCCAAAATCAGGATGATGCTGTGTTTTGCATAAAGTGTGGTTATAAATTTCCTACCGATAATTGGTCACAGACACAAAACACACAGGCTTCCCAAGCCAGTTATCAACAAACAGCCTCAAGTAGCTTGGGATTATCAGATAGAGAGACAATTAACACAATACTGCTTATTGCGTTCATCTTCTCCATAATCGCAATTTTTGTATTTCTTATTGAGACGATAGGTATTGCAATCTCAATAGTGAGTATATTGGCAGATGCAGCCATTTACCATGTAAACGTCTTACCGGAACTCATAGGATCAGTATTTTATATTATACTTTTCATCGTTATGTTCATAACATCAATATTGGTCTTCTTCAGAACCAGAGAAATTTATGGCAGAGCTAAAGCTGGTGATTATGCAACAGCCTATAAACTAGATAGCCTAGTCTTTGGCGTAATTGCACTTATCCTGGCAGGGGTTATAACGGGAATTCTTTTGATAATAGCTAATTTAATGATGGAAAAAATAGTGAACCCCCAGTCCAAGGGTTTCATTTAAATTTACTAATCTTCTTCTAATTTCTTTTTGATTTTCTTAATTTCCTCCTCCAGCTCTTTATTTAAGGGGTTCTTCTTAGCCTTCTCCTCTAATTCCCTGAGCTTGTTCTCAAGGCTTTTTCTCTTCCTTTCTAGGTCCCTTTTACCTAATCCCATATCTCACAATTCGCTCTTAATATAAAAGGATTAGAATGATCATATTTTTCTCCTAATTCTTAAAAAATTAATAGTTAATGAGGATTACATCAAGTGATCATTGAGATTCCGGTGCTTCTAGCATCTTTGGGTATCATATTGCTTGAAATATCTGAGGCTGCTGCAGTTGGTATCGCTCTATATGCAGAGTATGGCCCAAAGTCATTCATATTCATAGCTCTTGGCGTGCTTCCGGTTTTAATTTTGGCATTTACAATCGGAATTTACATTACCTACCTCCCGGTTCTATTAATAAGGATGCTGGCTGCTTTCCTGCTTCTGTACTTTGGTATTAGATTGGTTAGAAGCGCTAGAAAATCATACAAGAGGGAAAAGAACGGAAATCAAAATTTTAAAGAAGAATTTAGCAAGGGAGTCGTATATACGGGATTAACTGTAGGGGCTATTGAAGCATTTGAAGCTAGCATAGTCCTCGTAGCTCTTATGCCAATTAGCTATGCTTCCACTGTGTTTGGAACAATCTTGGGGTTAATAATTGTGACGGTAGCAGCATACATCCTTAGAAGCCAGGTTAGGAAGGTTAAACAATCCACAATGAAGGTAGCAGTTTCAGGTCTTCTACTATCCTTCGGTACCTTTTGGCTTCTGGAGACATTTATTTCCATTTCCGACCTGTTACTATTGCCATTATTTATGGTATATTTCCTCCTTATATTCTATCTGATAAGAGTTCTGTAATCATTTGTTTACCCAAAATTGTTTCCACGATTTTATTAGAAACATTAGATATCTAGAATTATTTCCAGGTAGGGGATATGGGGAATCATAATATTGTCATAATCGGAGCTGGAGTCGTAGGCCTAGCTATTTTTTCAGAATTGGCTAAGAGATATCGAAACGTATACATTTTGGAAAAGAATGCTAACATAGCCTCTGAAACGAGCTCCAGAAATTCTGGAGTGATACACTCTGGCATTCATTATAAACCCGGCAGCTTAAAGGCGAGTCTCTGCGTTCAGGGAAATAATTTACTTTATGAGATTTGTAAAACTGGCCGGGTAAACTGCCAAAAATCTGGTAAGATAACCGTCGCCAGAGGAAATTTCGAGATCAACAAGATCAAACAACTGTATCAAAATGGTTTAAGGAATGGAGTTAAGGGCATGAGATTAATTGAATCTGAGGAGCTTGGTAAATACATTCCGGCTCTTGAGGGAGATCTGGGACTCTTCACACCTAGCACTGGAGTAATAGAACCTAAGGAATTGGCAGATTTTTTCTATTCCGAGGGATTGAATAATGGAGGTACGTTTATACCCAATACCTATGCCAAGGAGGCTAAATATGAAAACGGGAAATATAAAATAAAGGGGATATCAGGTGGACGTGAATTCGAGATATCCTCAGAAATAGTAGTCAATGCTGCTGGCCTTTACGCACATGAAATTGCCAAGTCCTTGGGACTTGATATAGACCGTTTAAACTACAGAGTTCGGTACTTCAAAGGAGATTATTTTAGAATTGAAGGTAAGATACCCTTCAATACTCTAATTTACCCTGCACCTCAAAAGTATGGATTGGGGATACACCTAACCACTGATGTGTATGGAGTTTCAAGGCTGGGTCCTAACTCCTATGAAATTGATAGCATTGATTATAAGATAAATTCCAATGCTCAGGAGTTTATTGAAAGTGTGAGCAGATACTATCCCCCGATAAAGAACTACAGAATTTTAGAAGATTTCGCTGGAATAAGACCCAAAATTATATTACCAAATGGAGAGGGCGGTGACTTTATTATAAGGGAAGAGGGTCAAAATGGATACCCTGGTTTTATAAATTTGATTGGGATTGATTCACCTGGATTAACTTCTTCACCGGCTATTGGCAAGTACGTTGCTGATCTAATTGGAAGTTTTGAAAAATGAGTAATTTTATGTGCCTAATTTTATCAGTAATCTTAGTTTATTTGTTTTATATACGTGTGGATTGAAAATGTTTCATCTATTGAAACTTAACCTCGACTCGAGTTACATAATTAATGAACCCGCGGAGGATGAAATAATATTATCAAATGTGGTAGTAGAGAATAAGAGATTTTATCTTTATAGTTGGGTCAGGAAATCTGATGGTGACAGATATTATAGGAAAGTTTACCCCACAGATAAATTGGATGATATTTTTTCAAATTTCTTGGCAATCCCTGGTTCGATATTATCTACCCTGAGTGTGCTTAGGGAAGGCAGACTTACATTTTTCATATATATACCGAAGAATAGGGCAGATATCATTAACTCATTATTTTCAAACACTAAGGATTCTTTTCCCCACATGAGTTATGAACTACTGGATCATTTTATTATTTCTGACCTGTTGAAAGAGAATGACATAAACGATAGCTTTGTGCACATCAGAACTAACTGGAAAATGGGCCCAAATGACTCAGTTAAAAGCGTCATGGGCATTCTTCAGAACAGAATGATATTCACCCCTAAGGTATTTTGCAGTGACTCCAGCCCTATAATCGGTCTTCTCTTAGATAAGGAAATAAAAGGAAAAGCAAATTATAGAATTTCCATGGAAGATAGAAATTCCATGCTTGTTGAATTCAATGTTTTTTCAAGATGGTTCAAGGATTTCTATGAAAATATAATTTCGAAAAATTCAGGCCCATTCATTTATTGGGGAAACTCAGATGGGTTTAGGAACCTTCACAATAATTTCCTTGTTCTCTCCAAATCTGTAAATCCTTTTTTAATTGGGTTGAGGAATCACTGGAAAGAGCAGGCAAGAAAAGGACATAAAAATAGCATATTGGTTTTAAAATCTGTATCGGAAATTGATATGGGTGTATAAAAAATAATTATGAAATATATTATTTATTTTTTGACTTTTTGGCATTCTCCATCATGCAGCCCGAGAGTTCCTTTCCCATATGTAGAAGGGCTGCCATTTCAGGACTCCTTACTGTATTCATCATTTCCATGAGTCCCATTTTCTTCTTTCTTCTTGAGGATACTTCCATGACATCTACTACCTTATCGCTGCAACTTGCCATGGCCTCCAAAATTGGCATCAATTTCGAAATATCCACTTTGGTCAACAAATCTAGAAGTCTCTGAAGTTCTCCTGTTTTCATCATCTTCTGCAAGGGTTCAAGAACTTTTACAGTAAGAGTTAATAAATCCAGAAGTTCCATCTTGCTTGCATAATTGAAGAGATTATCGAATTCCTCTGCTAATCCTTCAACCATACCTATTAATCCAGCTTCCTGCAATTTCTTGACAGTTTCAAGTGTTGGCTTTATTTCTTCCAATTCTTCCTCTATCTTTACCAATTTTTCATATACATCATCTATGTTTGCCATTCATATCCTCCCCCTGAAAATTGTAGCAAAATAATACCTCTCATATACAGCATGCATGAGCTTATATATCCTGCCTCTCCCTGTGAGGGTGCAATCTGGGAACGGAATTGTTGGATTTTTCAGCTTATCCTTAAAATCGCAGTAGGCAAACCAGCCGTAAGATCCGCCTTCCATAGCGCAAATGGCGACTGAATTGTATGGTAGCGGAAGATTGGATCCCGTTATATCATCAACTATGAAGCTAGCAGCAGTATCTGCTTGGAAGTGTGCAAAGACCCCGGCCATACCTAGACCCAGGGTTGGCTCAATTAGGTCACCGATTGCATATATGTCGTCATATTTTTCATTTTTGAAGTCCCTTAACCTTGATGATCCCCAGCCTACCTTTGATTTTAGATCGTCGTTCTTTTTCACAAATTCAGGTGGCTCGTGAACTGGTGTAACAATTGCCATATCGTATTTCAATGTCTCATTATTGGTTGAAACAATTTCCTTTTTATCAGGATCCACTTTGGCTACTGTAAATTTAGGCTGGTAATTAATGTTCATTTCATTCAGCCACTGTGTCAATGGATCTGAAATACTTGGCCCAAACATTTCAAAAGGCTTTCCTACAGGATGTGCAACTGTAATCTCAATGTCATTCCTCAACCCCTTGTTTAGGAAATATTCATGCAATAACATTGACATTTCCCAAGGAGCTGGAGGACATCTATAAATCATAGATGCAGTGGAGATAACAATCTTACCCTTCTTCAATTTTCCCAAATTTTGCTTCATCCTCATTGCTCTATCCAATGTCCAAAAGTGCTCAACATTGTTCAGACCGGGAGTGGCGGCTTCATTAATTGCTGCCCCTGGTGATAGCACCAATATATCATAATTGAATTCGCCAATATTCGTCTTAACTTTTCTTTCAGCTGCGTTTACATCAGTTACCTCCGCTTTAATGGGTTTTATTTTCTTGGAGGCAATTTTACTAAAATCTTTTGAAACCTGATCCTTTGTCCTTGCACCCAATGCGAGATAAGTGTAGGAAGGCATGAAATCAACAGTTCCATTCTTGTCTAGAACCGTTATATTTACATCCTCTTCCTTTAGCAATCTTTCGAGCCTTGAGGCAACCAGCCCCCCTCCAGCATTTCCACCCACAATAACTACATTCTTCATAGATCAGATACCTCGAGCAGAATATTGCAAGAGAATATTAATAGATTGACTTGTATTAAGGATGATTAATTTTATTATTTCCATGCTTTTACCCTAGAATTATCCCTTTGTTTAAAATCTATTTTCAATTGTTCAGATATAGTTGTTTTTGGAAGGCAAACGTAAATGAATAATATTCTCATAAAATCAGATTATATCAATTCGAAATCATGCCGAAATTGCGCTAATTTTAATAATCAAGACCCGATTTTTTAAATTATGAACGAGACCATAGTTGTTACAGGAGGTTCAAGCGGGATAGGCTATAGTTTGATAAAAATGCTCCTAAGCAAGGGATACAGAGTGATCAATATTGATTTGAAACCATCTGGAATCGAGAATATTACAGAATTTCTAGGGGATATTTCCCAATACCAGTTCTTGAAAAACGCCATAAAATCCATCGAATCAGATGGTTACTATGTTTATGGACTTGTTAATAATGCTGGCATATCCCAAAGAAGCGATTTTCTATATAATTTAAAGGAGGATGATATCAATAAAGTCATTCAGGTCAATCTGTTGGGCACCATTTACTTAACCTCCCTTATTCTTCCGCTGATGCTAAAAAATGGAAAGGGAAGCATAGTTAACGTAGCTTCGGTTATAGGAAAAGTAGGCGCATACAACAATGAAGTATATGCTGCATCAAAAAGTTCATTGATTGGCTTCACCAAATCCCTGGCGATTACTTACGCCACCAAGGGAATAAGAGCGAATGTTATATTGCCTGGCTACGTTGAGACCCCATTGATTGAGAAAGCAGCTAAGTCTTCTCCGGATGAATCTGCGTTCTATAAGGAATTGGCATCAAGGCATGCAATGCAAAGAATCGCAAGGCCTGAAGAGATTGCGAGAGTAATTGAATTTTTACTCTCCGATGACTCCAGTTTTATAACAGGCTCTGAGATACCTGTGGACGGAGGATATCTTGCAAGATGATTTTATCAACAGGAATCCGAAATTTTTATTCATAAGTTTTTTATGATTTAACGTGTCCAGAATAAAGGTAAAGCTATTTCAATACAGACCCGGCGTTAGAACCAAGAATTTTGACAGAATTTTGGAATCTATAGAGAAGGGTGGTTTTAACATTGGAATATTTCCTGAACTTTATTTCTCCGGATACTTAATAAGAGATAATCTTAATTTTAGCTACATTACAGATTACGAATTGAATAGAATAAGAGAAAAATTAACAGATGAGATGGCAATAATTCTAGGAGCTCCACAATTCGATAATTTCCTTTATAATTCGGCCTTCGTGATAACGAGAAATGGCTGGATTTCTTATAAGAAAATGCACCTTCCCAATTTTGGCCCATTTGAAGAAAAGAGATATTTTAAAGAGGGAACTACACCCCTGACATTTGATTTGAACGGATTTAAAATTAATGTGGAAATTTGTTATGACTTATTTTTCGATGATCCTTTGGTAAATGGAAGCGACATTATTGTTAACATTTCAGCCTCACCCTTCACATCAAGAAGCTATTTTGAGCATGTTTTCCCCTCGATAGCTGTTAAAAAACAAGCCTATTTCATTTATGTTAATACTGCAGGACTCCAGAGAAATTTAATATTTTGGGGAGGATCTAGAGTAATAGATCCAGACGGTAACACCATTCTCAAATTACCATATTTCACTGAAGACTCAGGAGTGGCAGTATTAGATAAGGATATAATAAACGAAGCACGGATGAAAAGAAAGGTCCTGAGGGATGAAGCTTAAAAATATAGGATGGGGGCGCATAGCTTCCATTATTAAAATAGCCACCGTAATTAACACCGAACTGAAGTACCAATTTCTAAAGAACACAAGAAAATTCCAGATCAGCAATAATTATGAGCTTTACCATGCCAAAGCATATTTGAAGAATACCCTCACCTATCCAATTATAACGAACATGCTCATTTATGGTGTACTCTCTTCAATATTTGGAGAAACTGCGTTAAGGAACTATAAAGATGTTGGAAATATTCTGCTATCCATATTTACTCTAATATTTATTCTTGGTATAATGACCGATTCTCAATTTTTTAGGGGAATTTGGGAAATGAATCTCATAGGACCGTTAAGGGCATTACCCATTAAGGTTCATTCACTAATAATTCCCATTTCCACCTTCATTTATAATGAGTCTTTTCTTTTTGCAATTAGTTTGCCAGCCGCAATCATACTTTATTTGGGTCTACATAACCCATACATCCTATTAATAATGGTGGCATACACTATCCTGTTTATTTACGCTGCGAGGCTGATATCTCTTATTCTAGGTATATTATGGTCAAAATACAACACCAACCGGATTACCAAAAGGCTATATTTATCCCAGATCATGCAGGTACTATTCATCCTCATATTTGTATTGTCCATACAAATTGTAACGAACCCCTTTCTGTTAGGGAAAATATCATTCCCCTCATTTCTTTTTACGATCTTCCCTCTCAATTATTATTCCTTCTCTAAGTTTTATATAAACTCCTTTGCAACATTTGGCATCGAGTTTCTTCCAATTTTTGCTGTATATCAATATGCAATTAGGATTGCTTTTACCGAAAAATTTGAAATCTATATTGAAGCATCAAGGGAAAATGCAAATAATACAAATTATTCGAGAAAATTCAAAACAAGAAATCAGCTCATGGCACTGATGGTTAAGGATCTAAAGAGTATTGCAAGGAAAAGAGGCGCCCTTTCTATAATTATTCTTCCTGCCATATTTATAATCCCCATATTAGTAAATCTGGCAAGTGTTGGTACTGGTACAGCTCAGATAACGGGAGCGCTACCTTATATTTCAGCAATATTTCTCATTAGCTTCATAGAATTGGTTTCACTTGAAGGTAAGGGTGCATGGCACTTATCCACACTCCCGATAACCCGAAGGATCTTTTTCTTTTCTAAATTCTTTGAGGTCATTATCATTGCATTCGTCTACTATCTCATTATACTCATAGCTTTCATTTCAATGAAAGGCGCAAGCTCCATTTCTATGATATTGTTTTTCCCATTTTATATACTTTTAATCTCAACTATAATCTTCACTGGTGGGGGGTTCATAATAAAATCTATACCAGAGGGCACATCCATAATATCTGTGGATGCTATTGGCGGCAGAGCTCTCTTTATAAAGGTGATGGTTCTATCATTACCACTCATTGTCCTGAACGCTTTACTCTTCGCTCTAGGTCCGAGATATCTACCAATATTTACAGAAAGAATTCTTGACTCCTACATCGGGGTCGTTCTAATAGACATGGTTTTAATAATGGCATCCTATTACCTTTTAATAAGAAAAATCAGCAACTTCTAAGGTGACATTAATGAAGATTGTTAAATTAGACCCTATCAATCCAGATCCGAATAAGATGATAGAAGCTTCTGAACTAATAAAAAATGGCGAGGTTGTGGCATTCCCCACTGAAACTGTATATGGCCTTGGCGCTGATGCTACCAATGACAAGGCTTGTCTCAAGATATTCGAGGCAAAGGGAAGACCTCCTGACAACCCATTGATTGTACATATTAATAGCTTTGAAATGTTCTATAAATATACTGATTTTCATGACGAGAGGGTACTAAAAGTTATGGAGGAAATCTGGCCTGGACCTATTACGCTGGTGGTAAAGAAAAGAAATATTGGCAATGTTCCAACTGCTGGATTAGACACCGTTGCCATAAGGATGCCAGGGCATCCTATAGCACTAAAATTAATAGAACTTTCAGGGAAACCCATAGCTGCACCCAGTGCAAACCTCTCAGGAAAACCGAGCCCCACCAAGGCCAGTCATGTTATAGCTGACCTGGGAGATAAAATCCCGATGATCATTGATGGAGGGGATACATTTTTCGGTCTAGAGTCCACCGTAATCCAACCTCTGCAGGATAAAATTTACATCTTAAGGCCGGGACCTTTTTCACCGGAGGAATTAGAAGAAAAATTTAAAATGAAGGTCATCCTGAGTGGTGGAACGGATAATATTCCTCGTGCACCTGGAATGAAATACAGGCACTATGCTCCAAATAAAAAGCTTATACTTGCAGATGGGTTGGATGAAATCTTAAAGTTATATAATGAAAATCCAAATTCATTAGTACTCTGCTCCAGGGAAACTGCTGAAAAATTTGAGGGAAATAAATTTATTTTGGGTTCAAGAGAAAATTTATATGAAGTAGCTAGAAACTTATTCCACTCCTTTAGATTTCTTGATGAGTCTAACTATTCTGTGGGAATAATCGAGAAATTCCAAGAAATTGGAATTGGATATGCCATAATGAATAGAATAAAAAAGGCTGCATCAAAAAATTAATTTTCTATTTTCTCTTCCTTTTCCAATTTAATTCCATCCAAAAGATTCCTTGACTTTAGATAGGACAGTATCTTATTAACGCTTTCCTCTATGGTTAGCTTATCAGTATCTATCACTATATCCGGGTTCAATGGCTCCTCATATGGATCCTGCAAACCAGTGAGATTTTTAATTTCTCCTGCTAGAGCTTTCTTATACAACCCCTTGGGGTCTCTCTTTATTAAGATATCGAGTGGACATCTGACATAAACTTCTATGAAATTTTCTATTTCATTTCTTGCTCTGTCCCTGATTTCCCTGTAAGGTGAAATGAGAGGAACCAAAGTTATTACCCCATTTCTTGACAGAATCTTAGCCACAAACATTACCCTTTCATTGTGCTTTTCCCTATCTTCTTTGCTAAAACCTAGATCCCTTGACAATCCCTTTCTTATCTCATCCCCATCTAGTATTTCAACCCTGTATCCGTGGCTTCTCAAGATTTTTTGAATTTCGTTAGCCAAAGTTGTCTTACCTGAACCGGGCAAACCCGTGAACCAGATAACGAATCCCTTATCATTTGACATATCTCATCCCCTCCATAACCTTTCCTTTTAGACCTGTTATTTTTCTCACTGAGAACACATCCAGCATGGTTGGCATAACATTGTAAATTGTCTCGTTGAATGTCTTTCCAACCTTTTTACCCTTCCTATAAAGTACGTATATTCCATCATAGTCATGAACAGCGTCATCTGGACCAGTATCATTCTCCAAGAGATACATTGTTTCGTATCCCAGAGTGCCGGCTGCTCTCCAGCTTAGATCATCAAAGTAAACAAATAGATCCGACCTATCTCCGTTCACAACGTCATATTTTTCTTCTGGCTCGAATACCTTGGTGTCCCATTCCTCTCCATTCGGCCCCTTTATGGATTTCAATTTTTCCTTTAATATTTCAATTTCCTTTCTAACATCCATTGGATCTATAATGCCCTTTTCTTCTCTCCCCTTTATATTAAGGAAAATCCTTGCATAGTATCCTCCCCATGCCCATGCCTTTGTGTTTTCCCAATCCACTTCAACATCATCCAATGATGATCCTGGTTTGATATTGTTGGATTTTAATTTCAAATAACCCTCCTTGATTAACCATTGGTTGATTGCAAAAGCGCCTTTCATACCCTTTGCACCATGGTCGGAAACTATCATCACCAATGTGTCCTCGTCAACCTGTTCAACCATTTCTCCAACGTACTTATCCACCATTTTGAAATAATTGACAAATTTCTCTCTCATCAATGGATTGTCCTCATATAGGTGATGCTTTTCATCTATGTATCTCCAGAATGCATGATGAATCCTATCTATTCCAATCTCCACAAAGAAGAAGAGATCCCATGGCTTATTTTTCATGAAATCAATTGCCATCTTAAATCTGGTTTCCGTCATTTTATGAATTTCATCGATTATCTTCTCCTTTTCTGGCTTTCTAAATTTAACGTCAAATTCGTAATCTGGGTACTTCGAAAGTATTTCATTCTTTAAACCTGGAGGATATGTAAACTCCTTATCCTTTCCAGGAGTAAGAAAGTCGGTAACAAGTATACCAGTTATGGGCCTGGGCGGATAGGAGGGTGGGACTGCTATCACCACGCTTCTCCTGTTTCTCTTTCCAATTATGTCCCATATGGTATCGAATTTTATATCTCTTGAAGTTGGTATCTTAATTTTATTATATGAATTTCCCTCCCTTGATCTGAAGCCATAAAGCCCCAGTTCTCCTGGAGTTCTGCCAGTTGCCATTACCATCCATGCAGGAACCGTTATTGGTGGATCGCATGACCTAAGTTTGCCCCAGACGCCCTCAGATCTCATCTTGCTTATATTTGGTAATTCATCGGCTAATTTCTCAAACATTATACTCGGGGCTGCACAATCCAATCCAATTACGAGAAGCTTGTTCATAAAACCATCTCAGTCTAGATAACCCAAAGATTTGAGTCTCTCCTTGACCCTCTTTTCATCTTCCTCTGTGAAAGCTTCCTGGTCATTGCTATGAGCTAAGATTTCCCTTAGGATGAAGGTTACATAATCGCTGACCGAAGTAAAGCCTGTGCCCTCTATTTTTTTCTGAATCTTTTCGAAAAGAGGTGTTGGTATTGAAACCGTGGTATATTTCTTATCTTCTGCCATACTTTTACATTAAATGTAATTATTAATAATTTGTCCTAATTATACTTAATTAGAATTTGCAGAAATGAGTAAATTTTAATATCTTAATCTAATTTCTCCACACTGGTGATTAACATGGCTGAGAACAACGTAATCTATGTGGGTCAGAGACCAGCAGATTCGTATGCTTTTAATGGAATAATGCTCTTTGGCAATGGAGCAGAGGAAGTTGTTATAAAAGCAAGGGGAATGGCAATTAAGAGGGCAGTAGACGTTGCTGAAATCATAAGGAAGAGAATGGAAGACATGATGAAGACGGAGATCAAATACAAGGACATCAAAATCTCCACAGAGAAAGTGCAGAGAGACAATGGAGAGCGCAACGTTTCTGCCATAGAGATTGTCTTATCAAAGTAGATGGTCAAACCATCTACTTAAAAATTTTTATAATAAGTTAGTTTTGAATGTTCCAGATTCTTCATAGAGATGGATTAGGGAGAATAGGGGAATTAACTGTAAATAATAGAAGAATTCTAACGCCTGCACTTTTGCCCGTTGTCCACCCCTTCATGAAAGATCCGTGGATACAGGTAATCAAAGATTTAGGGTTCGAAGGCATAATAACCAATTCATATATCCTTTTCAAAAGGAAATTCGAGGGTAAGGATATCCACGATCATTTAGGTTTCAATGGCCTAATAATGACAGATTCAGGGACCTTCCAAGATTACGTCTATGGTGGGATTGAAGCAACCAATAGTCAGATGGTTACCTATCAGGAAAAGATAAATAGCGATATAATCACCATAAGAGATGTATTCTCACTTCCAACAGATAGTTGGGAGCAGGTGAACTCAGGAGTAGAGGAGACTTACAGCAGGGCAATTGAGGCAAAAAACCTTACTAAAAATTACATGGCGTTGCCGATTCAGGGAGGAAAATTTCCCGATCTGAGAGCAAAAAGTGCCAGACTTATGGGAAGCTTGGATAATGAATACTTCCCAATTGGAGGAATTGTACCCTTGATGGAATCTTACAATTACTCAAGTGTAGTTGAAGCCGTAATTGTATCAAAGATGAATTTAAAAACCAATTCCGTGATACATGCTTTTGGGGCAGGTCATCCTATGTTCTTTCCCCTTCTGGTTTTATCAGGGGCTGATATATTTGATTCTTCAGCGTATATAAAATATGCCAGGGATGGAAGGATTTTAACTAATGAGGGTACGGTGGAATTGAATTATATTTCAGAAGAATTACCTCAATCTGCAATTTTAGATAAGTATACATTGAGGGAATTGAAGGAAATGAACGAATCTGAAAGGACACTTATCATAGCTGAACACAACCTCTACATATCTCAGAAGGAAATAAAGAGAATCAGAGAGGAAATAAGACAGGAAAATTTGTGGAATTATACAGAGTATAGGGTAAGAGCTCACCCTCTTCTGCTTGATGCATACAGAAAATTGCTTACCTTTTACAACTTCCTAGAGAGGTTTGAATCCAGGTCAAAGAGGTCGCCTATTTTCTACACAGGCGATGAAACATTTTTGAGACCCCTTGTAAGAAGGATTGTTGAGAAGGAGGCCAAAAATCAAGAGGGGTTACAGGTAAATAAAAAACCGTATTCCTTTTATTTAGGTCCAGTGGATACTGTAGTTAAAACCCCCTTCGGCAATTTCAGCATATATATGGATGAAACATACCCCATAGCTCAATCTGTTTTCCCTGGGGAATATTATGAGAAGGAGATAAAGGAGGAAATTATTAAATCCCAAGAATGGAAGGATTTCTTAATAAGAAAGGCGAATTACATATTTAGGTATCAATTTTCAATTCCACTTTCTAATCTCGTAGATCTTAAAGAAATCCAGATAAGGCTCAGCAAAAATACAGGCAAACTTAGGAATATTTACCTAAATGATAAATTGTTATTTTCATTAAGAGCTGAAGATGGTTTGTTTACACTAGCATATGAAGGGGCAAAGTTGCTACATGGGAAACTCGAAAAACCCAGACAGAGAGTATTTGTGAGCAAAGATATCTCTAATTTCCTTTTGGAAGGAAAAAATCTGTTTTCAAAATTTGTGAAGGATGTTGATGATAATTTACGTCCTGGGGATGAAGTGATCATAGTGGATGAAGAGGACCAATTTATTTCATTTGGTAGAGCCATATTGAGTCCGGAAGAGATGAGAGATTTCAAATCTGGATTGGCAGTTAAGAATAGAATAAAAAGCAGAGATCTTGAAAATTGATAACTTCTTACATGAAAAGGGTTAATTGTATGAGATAATTTCATGTCGTGGAAATCAGAAAGGTATCTACCATTGATGAGTACAAGAAAGTTGAGGAAATACAAAGGATCGCATGGGGAATGGAGGAAGAATGCCCCGTGCCAGTACCGATTTTAGTTGCAATCAATAATAACGGTGGACTTGTAGAGGGTGCGTTCATAGACGGAGAGATGGTTGGATTCACCATAGGCTTCCCTGCATATAAGGATAATTACAGGTACTTTTATTCCCACATGGCAGGAGTCCTTCCAGATTATAGGAATTATAATGTCGGTTATCAACTGAAATCCCATCAATTCCAGTCAGCGTTTTCCATGGGCTATAACGAGGTCAGGTGGACCTTTGATCCCATGAAAACACGCAATGCTTATTTCAATACACATAAACTTGGTTCATTTGCCTATGAATACAAAATAAATTACTACGGGATAATGGGTAGCAGGGAAAATAAGGGAATTGAATCGGATAGAATTGAAGCCCATAAATTCAAAGATAAAACCCCTATTAGGACTTATAAATTTGATCTGGCTGCTGAACTACATGGATCAGTTGAGCCTTGGGATAATTATAACATAGACGGCGATATACTGGGGTTTGAAGTTTTAGAGGAGATTGACCCATCAAACCTGGAATTGGTTAAAAAATGGAGATATGCTTTAAGAAAAGCAATACTTGATCTCGAACACAAGAATTATGTCATGATAGATGTGGTCCGTGAGTCCCCAAGGGCTTATCTTATATTTGCCCGTAAGGAAAAATCAGGTTTAATTTAAATCATCTTCGATTTCTTCTTTCTTCTTCTTTGGCATTTTCTTAGTCTTCCAATAAGTGGTTACATAACCTGCGACAAGATTTCTAAATTTTTTAGAGGTGTCCGGTATAGCCAGATTAACTATCTTTTTATTTTCCTCAAAGTTATTGGATAATTTATCCTGATATTTCTCGTAAATTTGCCTTGCAACCGTCTTTACTAGGGTTGGTCTAATGCTTCCCATAAGACCCTGATTTCATTTCCCTAATTAAATATTTCATTCCAGGAATTCCAGTGCATCATTTAGGGCGAGGTAAAGAGCTTCGTGCAGCTTAAGCTTCTGAATCCCCTCTTCATAGAATCCTTCTTCATCCTGAAAGTCTTTGGGAAATTTTTTGGTTATCTTAACTCTGAGATCCACTTCTGTGAATTCCTTCGGAATTGCATCTGAAAATGGATCAAACTCTTCAAGCTCTGAGAATTTTAAAAGCTTTACAATGAAACCGGTTTTACCATGAAGGCTCATGGGTGTTCTTATTAATCTGTGAACATCTATGGTTACAGGTTCATCAATGGCAGAACCATATTTTGATTTAGCCTTCTCTACCGCCAATTGATTTATAATTTTCAAATCATCGTTGGTTGGAAAATATCTGTTTTTCCTAAATTTATGACCAAGAAATTCTATCTCCTTAGCCTTTGGATTTGAAGAAAATAATGATTTAATCTCCTCAACCAGAATTCTTTCTTCCATCTTGATCCTCTGATTCCACATAGAGTTTCTGTTCAGATTTATTTTATCAAGACACCTTCCAGTTATATAATCGACAATTTCCCTTCTCTGAAATGTGTTTAGGTCTGTAAAAATGTCATAGACGTGTATGTGGTACCCCCTTGAACCAGAAAAAACCAATTCCATCCTATTCTCCTCTATGCCAAAATCCTCCATGAGCATCTTGGATAACTTATTGACTTCTTCCTTTACAAGCTCCAGCATCTCCCTTTTCCTAAGATTTTCAGAACCCTTTATATGATCAGCATCTATATCGAAAATCAAGTCTGCACCAACCCATGTTGAATTCAAGTCCTCACTGGCTGGATTATCATAGTACGCGCTTGAATAATAGAAATGTCTGGGAGGGTTTTCATGAAGTGATTTTTTAAGTTCATTTTGTAAATTAAAGCTTAAATGCCTCATCATAGATGAACCTTCAAAGTAGGAGAAAGCTAATTCCCTTTTTGGAAGATCTTTTATCTCATAATTGAAATTCTTGTAATAAAATGAAAAATATTTTTTTATTGCTTTCGCAGTAAAATCATTCATTGCGTTCCTTCTTTCTGTTGAATACAAAGTACAGCACAAAAACAGAAACAACTACCAGGGCAGTGAACACGTACCCATAGGTCGCCCTTACAGATGGGTTATTGAAGCTTGTTGGTGTGGAATTGTAGAAACCTGGAAGCGCTCCTGCATTTAATTTCTCCTGATTAGTATAGCCATCGCCTGTAGCATCCAGATTCGCTATTGCCTGAAATGCCTTGGTTACATTAGCTTTTGTAAGATTTCCTATAGATTGCAGTGCTAAAATGAATTCAGCACCGTATGGATTTAGCCCTGTCAACGAATAGTCAAATAGTATGTAATTTTTCAGTGGGCTTTTCTTCCAATCATAGGTTGAGAAATTTGAACTGTAAATTACCGGATAAACTATGTTGTACCAGTCAAGGTCCGTGATAGTTATATTATAACCCTGATAAGTGGTATAATATATTGTGGGGAATATAACTTCATTCTGTGCATGCACCTGGTTCATTGGAACATTCATTATCACCATTAGAGCGATTAAACCTATGAATAAAGCTCTCAAATACACTATGGGTGATATTAATCTGCATTTTAAAATTTCTCATTGAGATAATCTACCGCACCCTTAAAGAATAGCTGTCCATAATCCTCTTCATTTCCCCTTGGCCAATCTGATTGCGTATATTTGTTGAATACCCTTTCCGGATGTGGCATAAGCCCCAATACATTACCAGATTTCGAGCATACGCCTGCTATATTCAATACTGAACCATTGGGATTCCATGGATAACCTACCTCTTTCCCATATGGATCCACATATTTCAATCCGATCATGTTATTATTTGATATTTCTTCCAATAGGTCTTCATTGGCTGGTATGAACCTACCCTCAAAGTGTGCTATGGGCAACCTTATAATCTGGTTAATTCTGAATTTCCTCAAGAATGGGCAGGTATTATTTGTAATTTTCAAATAGACTGTTCGAGCCTCAAATCTGTTGCTAAGATTTGTGGCTAAAGCTGCTTCTCTCTCATAATCTCCTCCAATATTTGGGATTAACCCCAACTCAATAAGTACCTGAAATCCATTGCACGAACCCATTATTAATTTACCGGCATCAACAAAATTTTCGATGTCCCTCATAACAGTAGCTCTCAGCCTTGATGCCATTATTGCTCCAGCGCGTACATAGTCTCCAGCGGAGAAACCGCCTGGAAAAAATATAGCATCAAATTCTTCCAGCTTTCTGATCTTGTTTTCCAGCTTCTTAATATGGATGATTTCTGCATTGGCACCTGCACCCCTCCAAGATTGGAAAGCCTCTTCCTCGTTATTTGTGCCCTCCATGGTAAGTACTGCCACCTTTGGTAGATTCAAGTATACCCCTCCTTCCACTTTGATCTAATCTGATCGTTATAAAGATTTATCAATGTTCGCCCATTTAGCTTTATATTTAAAATTTGACCCCCAGTGTAACCTAATTTGATGGATGAACCTCCCATCTCTCTCTCGAATTCATTCTCTTTTCCTTTTTGAATCTCTACAATGAACATGGATTGAGATTCTGAAAACATGAAGAAGTCTGGTCTTCCAAATGTAAGACCTGTTAAATCTATTTCAGCCCCGATATCAGAACCTATGGTCATTTCCGCTATTGCCAAGGCTAACCCACCTTCTGACACATCGTGAGAAGATAGAACTAAACCAAGATCCATTGCCTTTAGCACCCTTTCCGATCTATCGTAGAGTACCTTAGGATTGGAATAAGGCACTCTTCCACCATTTTTTCTCTGAATTCTGAAATATAGGGAGCCTCCGAATTCTATTTCAGGCTTCCCTATTAAATAAATGGGATTTCCAACCCCCTTGAAATCTGGGGTTATGGCTTTCCTATAGTCCTTGAGTTTCCCTACGGCCAGAATAGTAGGTATTGACGGGATGCTTTTCAAACCTGTCTCATTGTATAGAGATACATTTCCTGAGACAAATGGGACACCCAATTCCCTAGCTTCATCTGATAACCCCTTAATCATAGAAATAAACTCACCCATTCTTTCAGGTCTTTCTGGATTTCCTGAATTCAGACAATCTGAAAATGCTATGGGTATTGAATTCGCAGAAACCAGGTTTCTATATGCCTCATCTACGGCATTTCTAGCTCCCATGTATGGGTCTATCTGTGAATAGAACGGGTTACTCCCATGAGCTATGGATATTGCCGTATAATTTTCCCAGTTAATTTTAATTACTGACGCATCTGATGGGCCTTCCTTGCCTATGATTCCAGTAAAGGGCGGTATAACTGTATTACCCCTTACCGTGTGATCATATTGTCTCACTGCATACTCCTTGGAGGCAATATTTGGATCTGAGAGCATTTTCAATAATATGCCATCATAATTTTCTCTTTCTTTGGGAATATCGAATTTATACTCCTTGTAAGTTATCCTGTTCGCCCTTTGGTATAGCGGAGGAGATGTCACAAAGTCCAGATCTAAGTCCATGACAACTTCTCCCTTATAATAAAGGGTGAGTTTACTTCCCTCTACACTTTCACCGATCACCGCGCTTGTTACATCCCAGTCATTCATTATTTCCAGGACTTGCCGAACATTCTTCTCTTCCACTCCCAGTAACATCCTTTCCTGGCTCTCCGATATCCAAATTTCCCATGGCAGCATATCATTCTCCTTGAGGGGTACCTTGTCGAGATAAACCACACCGCCCATTCCACCTGCGTATAACATCTCACCAACAACGCTACTTAAACCCCCTCCACCAAGGTCTTTAAGCGAATAAATAAGACCGGATTCATTTGCCTCCAAAACCGCGTGTATTAAGGGCTCCTTAATTATAGGATTCCCCAATTGAACAGTTGATAGATTTGCACTACCGGAATCGAGATTTGCAGAGGCCATGTTAACTCCATGTATTCCATCCCTGCCAGTCTTGCCTCCTGCAATTATTAGCTTAATCCCTTTTTTATCTATGCTCTGCTTGGCAATTTTGTCTTTCTTCAAAATACCAACGCACCCCACATTTACCAATACATTTGGGGAAAACATGTCGGAGTAATATATTCCACCTGAAACCGTTGGAATACCCACCCTATTTCCATAATCCCTTATGCCGCTTATCACTCCGGATTTTATAAACTCAGGAGACGGATAATTCTTATATTTTCTGATTCCAAAATAAAGTACATCTGTTACAGCAACAGGTTGAGCTCCCATACTTAGGATATCCCTCAAAATACCGCCAACTCCCGTCGATGCTCCACCATAAGGCTCGATGGCTGATGGATGGTTATGACTTTCCATCTTTAGTGCCACTGCATATTCATCATCTAATAAGACAACTCCAGCATCCCCTTGTGAATATATTTTCTCAGAGTTTAATCCAAATATGTATTTTTTAAGGTAAATTTTAGAGCTCTTATATCCGCAGTGCTCGCTCCATGCCTGACCGATTGCCTGGAGCTCTACATCAGTAGGATCCCTACCCAAATTTTTGAAATATGATTGTATTCTGGCCATTTCTTGAACAGATAGTCCAAGAGCCAAATCTCTTGAAATTTTCTTCAACTGTCCCAATGACAACTCTCTTAATTTAATTACCTTAAAAGAGTCAGTCATCTCTCTCAACCTTACATTTATTTATGACGGGATTTGCGAGTAGCTTGTCGCAAAATTCGTAGCCCTTTGATAGATCATTTCCCTTCATTTCTATGTAATAGACTTTTCCAGTTCTCACATTGGATACTTCATCATAACCGAGCAAATGCAGAGCTTTTAGAACCGATTGTCCCTCGGCATCTTCTACATTGTCCTTCAGAGTCACTATAATATTAATTTTCACAATGTAAAATAATAGATGGTAAAAAAACTTTAACTGTATTTCACTATGATATCCATGAAAATGTCTGAGACGTCCTCACATTTATCACTGATTGTTTCCATGTACTCATAAATCTCCTTGTACTTCAGTATGTATTCGAAATCCTTATGGCTGAAGATTTCCACAAGTCCAGCTGCCAATAGATCGTCTCCCTTATTTTCAAGTTCATTCACTATTATGCATTGCTTTCTGATTAATTCGAAATCCTCCTCATTTAACTCCTCCAAATAGTATAGAGCCTTATTCAATTGAATGACGGTTTCATACACTTCATTGGCAAATTCTTCCATTAACTTCGTCTTAGGGACATTAAATATTGCTATCCTTTTGGCAGCAGCATTTATGAAATCCACGATGTCATCATATTTAGTTGCTAGTGTTCCTATATCTACAGATTCCAAAGGCTTTGGCATATAATTTATTCTCGTGAATATTTCGTGTACAATTGAGTCCGCTTCATGTTCGATTTCCTTGATCTTCAGAGCTCTCTCTTGGAGATTGTCATACTTGATAATCATTTCCCTAAATGATTGGGCACTCCTTTCAACAATGTCGCTTAGCCTCTTTATCAGACTTGAAAATTCAAGGAACAGTTTGCTTGATTCTTCCAGGGATGCTCCCGTTGTTTCTGAACCTAGTACAGCTGTAAATACAAATCCAAAGAACAGAACTATTGCGAAGATGAAAAAGGCATCAGAATAACCATAGTAATGAACAGTTACTGGAAATGAGAATGTTCCTATTATTGCCCCAAATCTAGATATAGCAGAGGAGGAGCCTTGAGCCGTAGCCCTCAATCTAGTAGGGAAGATTTCGGTAGGTATTATCCATGTGGTTACATTTGGTCCTGCATTTTCATAAATTAGATAGATGGCAAGTAAAGACATTATGAATCCTAATCCCATATTCCAAGTTAATCCCAAAAGAAACATGGATATGGTCATTCCTATAAAGCCTATTTCTTGCAGCTTTAACCTTCCTATTTTTTCAATAGTTAAGATGGCAAAAGCAAAACCAACGAGTACAAAGAGATCCAGTATAATGGTACCTAAAATAGCATGCACTTTATCTTCGAGTGTAGTTCCACCGAATCCAACGTGTTCAAGGATAAATGGAATTGATATACCTATACCATAAACGCCAATATCCATTATCAACCATGGCAGCCATGCAAATGCAGTCCTTTTTATATACCTTTTAGAAAGCAGCTCAGAGATCCTTCCTCTTCTTTCAGGTTTTATATTCTTTGTTTCCAGAGAATAATCGAGACCATACTTTTCCTTTATTGTTCTTATTATCTCTTCAGCCTTTTCACTTTCTCCCTTTGAGTAGAGCCATCTGGGAGATTCCGGCATGGTCTTCCTAAGTATAATCACTATAAGGGCCGGTACAATTCCTGAACCCAGCATTATCCTCCAGGTGCTTACTTGATGCCCCAGAATAATCACATATTCGTATCTCCCAAATATGTATCCAACTATAGCTGCAGTTATGGAACCTATTCCCCAGAATGCAAATGTTAGGGTGGTTAGTTTTCCCCTCAAGTTCTTTGGAGAAAATTCTGCCACATAGGTACTCGATACCGGATAATCGGCACCTATACCAATACCCAGCAAGAATCTAAATACGAGAAGTTCAATAATATTCGCCGCGAGTGCAGTTAAAAGGCCAAACAGAACAAAAAAAACCAAGTCTATTATGTAAAGGGTTCGCCTTCCTATTTTATCTGCGAACCGCCCTATGGTGATGGCCCCAATGAGCATACCCGCAAGAGCACTTGAATTCAATAGCCCAATTTCCACCGATGCAGTGGCAGCATTAGATGATAACCAATTCTGGGTCTCTATATATATGAGAGCAACTGAAATTATAAAAAGATCGTAACCGTCCAGGAATACGCCGGCTGCCGACAGTGCTACCACTTTTCTTAGGAAGCGATTTTTCAATGGATGGTTTTCGTCCATCAAACCTTAATTCTTCATTCATTAAACCAATTGCGGTTATTTTAATGGGTGAAAAATTTTTAGATGAAACTTTAAAGCCTATTTCCAATTACTAGTCAATGTACTCCGAAATTACAAAGGAACAAATTAATGTAAATGAAACCATGAATAAGCTAAATTGCAATGGTTGTGGGGCCATAATTGATTTCTATGGTATAGTTAGGCCACAAGGTGAGGTCGGAGAAATATTGGCACTTTACTATGATTATCATGAGAGTATGGCCCCAAAGATACTAAGTCAATTATTATACGAGGCAATACAAAAATTTTCCTTAATTGATGCTTTGGCCGTACATAGAGTTGGTTTAATTCCCGTTGGAGAAATATCTCTTTTTATCGCAATTTCTTCCAGGCATAGAAAAGAGGCTCTTTCCGGAATGGATTGGTTGATTGATCAAATAAAAACTAGAGTTCCCATATGGAAGAAAGACATCTATAAAGATGGACAATATTGGCATCAATGATTATTAAGGGAAGAGTTGTTAATTAGCAGAAAATTTTAATCGTCCAATCAGGCCCCTCACTTCTAATTAATGCATCATATCATTGATTTTTCGATCATGCTTGAATCGACCACGATTTATAAATGATTTAAAGCATTCCACACTGGGATTTGCATAATTGCTCCCGATATTTTGCCCGCAGATCATCTCATATTGATTATCCATACAATGTGACGAGATCATGAGCCATGATTAACCAGATGTTTATACTCGAGGATTAACAACATATTTCCTTCGGAATTGAATAGGAATAGCATGAATGACTTGTATTTCAATTCAGAAAGTTAATTTATTGCATTTTTCTGAGTATGAAATCTTATTAATTTCGCATGTTCTTTATCAATCCGTGATAATTCCCAAATCCTGTAATCGATTCCTATTAATGTTTATTAGATATAGAATGGAAGAGAGATCAGGAGTTCCAATTATTGTGGTAAGTTTTATAGATTATAAAAGCTTGAAATATTGAAAAAATATAGGCATAACAATGATAAAGGACAATTTTGGAAGACCCCTTAATAGCTTGAGGATCCAATTAAATGCCACGTGCAATTTCAGATGTTTTTTCTGCCATATGGAAGGAACTGAAGAAAATGGAGAGACCATGAGCCTAGAGGAAATAGAAAAATTGATGAAAGCGGCTTCAGAGCTCGGGATAAATAGGATTAAATTTACAGGAGGGGAACCTTTACTGCGAAGAGACATTTTGGAAATTATAAAGATTACAAGGAAGTATATTGACGGGGATATTTCCATGACCACGAATGGCTATTTTTTAGGTGATATGGCGACAAAACTCAGAGAGGCGGGTCTGAGCAGAGTAAATGTATCCCTTCATGCCATGACTCAAGACTCTTTTAAAATCATAACCGGTAATAGCTCTCTTGATAGGGTGAAACATGGGATTAAAGAAGCTGTAAGGGCAGGTTTAAATCCCGTTAAGCTTAACATGGTTGTTCTCAGAGGTCTAAATGACGATCAGATTTTCCAATTGCTTGATTTTGCAAGTGAAGTTGGGGCCATGGTACAATTTATAGAACTGGAATCCTCAAAAGAGGAAGAGGATCAAGACTGGTTCAAGAAATATCATGTGAATTTAAATTTCATTGAAGATCTTTTGAGGCCCTACGTCAGGGGTATAGAATACAATTCACTTCATAGGAGAAGAATTTTAATTCTTGATTACAAATATTCCGAACTTAAGGTCGAAATTGTAAATCCACATAGAAATCATGAATTTTGCATGAATTGCACTAGACTGAGAGTTACATCCAAAGGCCTTATACAAACGTGTCTCCATAGGCCAGATCAAAGAATAGCCATTGATTACAGCAATCCGTCTGAAGCTTTAATTAAAGCCACTTTAATGAGGGAACCATACTGGTGATAGCATGAAGATTAAATTAAAATTTTATGCTCGTTATGGCGAAAAATTTGGCAAAGAACAGATTATAGTGATTGAAAATTCCATGACCGTTGAAAATTTTCTGAATCTTCTTTATGAAAGATTTCCAAGCCTTAAAGATGAAAAGAATCTTATCATAGCCATAAATGATTCCATGGCACCTCCAGATTACGTTCTCCGCGATGGAGATTCTGTTTCTATCTTTCCACCGCCTGGGGGAGGGTAAATGCTTGATAGATATCTGACCCAAATATCGTTCCCAAAATTATTCCCGGAAGGGCAGAGAAAAATAAGGAGTACATCTGTAGCTGTCGTTGGGGTTGGAGGAACAGGTAGCCACATTTCAGAACTTATGGTAAGGATGGGATTTGGAAAGGTCAAAATCGTAGACCATGACACGGTGGAACTTTCCAATCTCAATAGGCAATCACTTTATGATGAGGAGGATATAGGTAGACCCAAAGTGTATGCGGCCCACGAAAAGTTAACGAAAATAAATAGAGAAGTAGAAGTTATTCCTGTGAATTTGAAGGTGACTGAAGAAAACGCAGATGAGATCCTAGGAGACGTGAATATTATAATGGATGGAACAGATTCCTTTGGTACAAGAGGCGTATTGAACAAATTTTCCATCGAAAAAGAAAAGATTTTCATATTTTCTGCCGTAGAAGGTTCTTCAGGAATGGCAAAGGCAATTATTCCTGGGAGAACCGCATGTCTTGAATGTATAGGTTATCCAACAACGGGAGATTCAATCCCTTGTTCTGTTAATGGATTAATTCCCAGCGTTGTAGAAATTGCGGCAAGCATTTCTGTGACCTTAGCCATAAAGAGCATACTCGGTTATGCCGAAGATGAGATAATCGTATTCGATTCGTGGGATTTTTCATTGGAAAAGATAAAGACCAAGAAAAATCCCCACTGTGAGGTTTGTGGGTTCAAAGCATGATCGCGGTTATATTTGCAAAAGTTAGCCAAAGGCTCCCCAATAAGCATATGCTTAATATCTGTGGAAAACCGCTGATTCTGAGGGTTTATGAGGCTGCCTTAAATAGTGGCTTATTTGAAGATGTAATAATTTATTCGAAGAATCCCAATTTGAATTTAAATGTTAAGATCATACCAGATAATTCACAAGGGGTACTCATAGATGCTATTGAGAGTGCAATAAAAATTTTCGGAACCATATTCGCTCTTGGTGGGGATATGCCTTTTTTGGATTCTGAAATAATAAGGAAAATTCATGGAAATTATCAGAACAATACCGTTTATGGTATGAATGCTGAGAGCTTCCCTGAACCACTACTCGCCATATATCAAGAGGGTTCATATATCAACATTGAAAAATTTAAACAAACGTCTAGATCCATATCTGCATATTTAAAGCAATATGGAAAAGCAATTCCTTTAAAAGAAGATTCGTGGAAAGCCAGAAGCATCAATTTAGCGGAAGATTATAACAATGCTTTGAAAATTCTTGGCTGTAATGAATGATTAAAAGTAATTATGCAAATCTTATCTAATCGTAACTAATTAAGTAATAAATGGCTCAGATTAGTGTTTGTCCATATTGTGGGACAGGATGTCAAATTGTCGTACCTGAAAAGAATGAGCCATTTTTTGTTTCAGGTTACAACGCTTCTCCCGTTAATAATGGAAAGCTGTGCATAAAAGGCTATACCGGGCTAAGCTATAGCTTCTCTAAAGATAGGCTTCGATATCCGCTCTTAAAAAATAATGAAGAATTTGTTAGAATTTCCTGGGATGATGCTATTGAAATTGTTGCGGATAGATTGTTGAAGATTAGAGAAAAATATGGGCCTGATGCAGTTGCATTTCAATCATCAGCCAAATGTACCAATGAAGAAAATTATTTAATGCAGAAAATGGCGAGGGTTTTTGGTACCAACAATATAGATCATTGCGCAAGGAGCTGTCATAGTCCAACTGCACTGGGATTAATAAATACATTGGGGACAGGAGCTGCAACAGGATCAATTAGGAGCCTTGAGGGAACCCACACATTCTTCATAATTGGATCCAATACCACAGAACAGCATCCTATTATAGGTTCCAAGATAATCAGTGAGGTCAGGAAAGGTAAGAAGTTAATCGTTGCAGATCCTAGGAAAATTAAGTTGGCCGAGATGGCGGACATCCACATGCAATTCAGGCCCGGAACTGATGTTGCCCTCCTGAACAGTTTAATGTATGTCATAATAACGGAGAAGCTGTATGATCAAGAGTTCATTGATAATAGAACAGAAGGTTTTGAGGAATTAAGAGAGGAGGTTATGAAGTATGACCCACTCATTACTTCGGAGATTACAGGGATTGAGCCCGATTTGGTGTACGAGGCTGCAAGGATCTACGCTACGAACAGACCTTCTGCCATATTTTATGCGATGGGTATCACCCAGCACATTCATGGAACTGAAAATGTGATGAATGTTTCCAATTTAGCCCTAATAACAGGAAATCTAGGTCGATATGGATCAGGAATATTCCCTCTGAGGGGGCAGAATAATGTACAGGGAAGTAGCGATATGGGAGCCCTATCCGAATTCTATCCAGGTTATGTCAGATGGGATTCTGATAGAATCCAGAAATTTTCGAAACTGTGGAACTCCTCTCTTCCGACAAAGAGAGGTCTTACTTTATCAGAAATGTTTGACAAGGCAGCAGATGGAGAAATCAAGGCCATCTATCTGATGGGGGAAAATCCATTAATCACTGAAGCCAATATCGCTAGGGTAGAGGAAGGGATAGATAATCTCGAATTCTTCGTGGTCCAGGATATTTTCATGACTCTAACCGCTGCCAAGGCCGATCTGGTTCTTCCTGCAGCATCTTCCCTTGAAAAGGAAGGCACATTTACCAATACTGAGAGGCGTATTCAGAGAATATTTCCCGTTTATGATCCCCCAGGTGAGGCTAAACCAGATTGGTGGATTTTAAATAAAGTAGGAAGCAAGATGAATTTGTGGAAAGAGTACGAGGGACCTGAAGAAATATTCAATGAAATCAGAGAAGCAATATACAATTATTCCGGGGCAACATATGAGAATATCTATCCCATAGGTAAGCAATGGCCAATTAATAAAGAAAATCCTGAAGGAACTGAAATACTTCATACTAAGAGCTTCCCGCTTGGCAGAGGTAAACTTATCCCCATAAAATTTAATCCACCCAGTGAGTCTGTGGACGGTGAATATAATTTAATTATGACCACTGGAAGAAATTATTTCCATTGGCATTCAGGTACAATGACTCGCCTTTCTCAAATACTTGAAAGGGAAGCACCTGAGCCATACGTAGAAATAAGCAATGAGGATGCTAGAGAAAGGAATATAAGGAATGGCCAGGTAGTCCATGTAGTATCCAGACATGGAGAAATCATGATAAAGGCAAGGGTAACCAATTTAGTTCCCAAGGGAGTAGTATTCATACCTTTCCATTATAAGGAATCAAGGGTGAATCTACTTGTAGGTGAGAATCTCGACCCCATTTCAAGAATTCCGGAATTTAAGGTCGTTGCAGTTAAGGTGATACCGTGATATATTCATTAAATGGTCATGAGATTGCTGAGCTATTTGAAAGAATTAAAAAGGATTTTGAGACCTACGGAACCATTGATGTTCAGGGAGATGTCATATTCTCAAAGATCGAAAAGTACCATGAATTGAAGATAGCCAGATCGGATAAACCTCCCAAGGAATTCCTCATAGGTAGAAATGAGAATGTCTTAACTCTTCCAGAACCAAGTAAAAAAGCAGTATTTGGGGTAATGAGCTGTGATCTTAAAGGATTTTACATAATGGACAGACAGATTTATGGAAAGGACCCATTTTATACCATCAAAAGAGAAAACACTATTTTTGTGAATTATGTGTGTACTGAACCTTGCAAGACTGGTTTCTGTTCAGCCTTCGGTGGCCCTCTTATGGATGATTATCAGATACAGGTAGTTAATTATGAGAAGGATAAGTACGTGGTGTATGTCAATGATAAATATGATTCGTATTTCAAAGGTTTCAAACAAGCATCAAATGATGAAATTTCAAAGGTAGAAAACCTGATGAAAAGGTTCAATGAGAAGCAGGAAAAACATAATGTAGAGGGTATAGAAAACAGAATAAAATGGAATTCAAAACTTTGGGATAAATATGCTAAAATATGCATACAATGTGGCGCATGCAATTATTCCTGTCCCACTTGCTATTGCTTCGATTTAAATGATGTTGGTGACGAGAGAATAAGAGAATGGGATTCGTGCATCCTAGCTGGATTTACAAGAACATCCGCTGGAAATCCAAGGGAGAATCTCTCCTCGAGATTGAGGCAGCGTTTCTATCATAAATTCGTTTATTATAAAAAATCAAGAGGAGTATATCTTTGCACGGGATGCAACAGGTGTACTGATGACTGCCCGGTGGACATTGAAATTAAGGAGGTGATTGATCACGATTACGATAGCGAATAACTTTAAGCCTCGAGAGGAAAATATTATTGAGAAAACAAGAGAAACCAATGATGTTTATACTATAGAGCTCGCAAGTGATTCCAATTCCCTTCCAGGACAATTCTATGAACTGTCTGTCCTCGGTATCGGAGAAGCTCCCATATCAGTTGCGTCGAGCAGCACAGAAAGATTAAAATTCACCGTTAGGAACATAGGTCATGTCACTTCTAAGATTTTTGAACAAGATAGGATTGGAGTAAGAGGTCCTTATGGCAACCATTGGCCTTTCGAGAAATATGATAGAATTTTGGCAATTGCAGGAGGAATTGGAGTTCCACCAATAAGATCCCTTATCCATGAATTGAAGGGTAAGAAAGAATTATGGGTCATATACGGCGCCAGAACTCCTTCAGATCTCGTTTATAAATATGAATTTGACCAGTGGAAGAACCTATCAAATCTCATATTAACTGTGGATAGGGGCGACGAAAATTGGAATGGAAAAGTTGGGCTTGTCACCAAATTCATCTCGGAAATACCTAATTTGAAAAATATGGCCGCCTTTCTCATTGGGCCACCCATAATGATGGAAAATTCCGTTAAGGAACTTTTAAAATATGAAGTATCACCTGAAAATATATACCTGAGCCTAGAGAGAAGAATGGAATGCGGGTTTGGGGTTTGCGGACACTGCAACGTCGGTCACTTCTATGTTTGCGAAGATGGACCAATTTTCAAGTATTCAGAAGTGAGAGACCTCCCTGAAGTATTTCTCTAAAATTTCATATCTTCAAATTTTCCAGGTCTTTTGCAAAATTATACTATTCCTAATTCCCTAAGAACTTCTGGTCTCGGGCTTCCATTTTCATCTAACCCTATTTCATCCAGATATTCCTTTACCATTCTCTTATAATCCACAGTGATCCCTGCAGTAGGACCTGCCTTTAGAGGTGGTTTGCCCACAACTCTGTCTGGCAAATCAACCTTCATGGGATTGATTCCGCATTTATAATTGAAGTAATGCCTACTAAGCTGAATTCTCCTTCCTATTTCCATTAGCTCATCTGCTGTTACATCCCATCCCATAATGGCCTTCAATAGTTTTGTATAAGGGTATGAATTGGGCCAGACAGATGTCGAGAACATGCACATTCCTGTGGAATTTATGATTTGCATACCATACACTGAGAGGGCCTGTAGTCTGCCCTTTCCCTCATACTTGTATCTCTCAATTTTCTTTTTTTCAATGGGATATTCAAATGGAAGGGTTATATAACCTCCCTCATCGAATCCAATTCCTCCAGCGGTATGCCTGCCCGGTGTTGGATCTGCAGCATACGTAGTAGCAAGGGATGGCATTAGTCTTGGATCATGCATAGGTAATTCCTGGCCATGGGCATGCATTGCAGCTTCGTAACATTTACCCCCCAGTATCTCTGCGGCCTTTTTGACTCCCATTCCCAGTATTTTACCAATACCCTCTCCATCTATAATCATCTGCAAAAGCCTAATCATGGCCTCTGGCTTGCCAAATCCTATCTCAAAACCAATTTGTTCCCTGGTAATATATCCCTTTTCATAACATTCATTGGCAAATGCAATTACAGCACCTGCACTAATTATATCCAAACCTTCTCTGTTACACATTTCGAAAGCCATTGCCATAGCATCTAGGTCGGAAATTAAATTTAAACCCCCAAAAGATCCGGTTCCCTCATACTCCAACCTATGACCCTTGATTTCACCGTATTTTGTATGCCTAGATATGGTTCCACCGCAAGCTAAAACACATTGGGCGCAACCATAGGATCTTATTTTATCCTTTGCAATATTTTCGCCACTTATTTTCTTGGCATTTTCTTCACCGTAGTCAATTATACCAACACCCGCCCAGTTCTTAATTGGAGTATCACCATTTAAGTGTGATGATTCGGTGATCATGGTGGTTCCATATAATTGCCATGGTCTTACTGATTCGATATTTCTATGAAACATTCCCTGTATTTCCTTCAGAGTTTGTCTTAGGAGATCTATATCATAAACTTCTAATTTTTTGGTTCCTCTGACCAAGATACCTTTGAGCCTTTTGGATCCCATCACCGCACCCAAGCCAGACCTCCCGGCTGCCCTCCCATAATCATTCATTATCCCTGTAATTAAAGACAGATTTTCAGCCGGCCTTCCTATAACAAGGGCCTGACCCTTAGGTTCCAGTTTCCTCAGATAATCCTCTGCCTCATATGCACTTCTACCCCATATTTCTGAGGCATCCTCCAAACTATATTTACCATCTTTAATTTTCAAATATACAGGCTTTTCTGAAATTCCTTTTATGAAAATCCCGTCAAAACCGCTATTCTTCAATTCGGGACCAAATTTCCCACCGCAATTAGCATCCCCCCATGTTCCAGTGAGAGGCGATTTACCAACAACTTCGAACCTACCTCCCAATGGAACGCCATTGGAATTGAAAATACCCGTGATTATTCCCAGTATATTATCTGGACCTAAAGGATCTTCGTAACCCTTCATTTCCCTATTTAAAATATAGGATCCTAAGCCATTTCCAGTTAGGTATTTTCTATAGATTTCCTCGGGTATTTCTTCTTCCCACATGTCCCTTTTAGTCAGATCAACCCAGAGGATTTTGCCGTTTATTCCAAACACAATTAAGTCTAAGAAATATTGGTTCATATGTTTTTCTGAGTCATCAAACCAAATTGCTGTAAAAGTGTGATTCTCTAAATACCGCTTCCCCAATTCCCCCTTTACCAAGAATATCAGATTAATTTCTGCGAGCTTCTATATTCAATAATTCTTTATAGGTGGAGTTCCATAGAATAATTGACCATTATGTATGGAGGTTTTACCGGGAAACTCCTAAGGGTGGATCTAACCAGTGGCCAGGTGAAAGTGGAAGATACAAACATGGAGTGGGCACGTGAATATATAGGCGGGCAGGGATTGGCAACGAGATATTTTGTAGATGAGGTAGATCCAAAGGTTGACCCTTATGATGAATCCAACGAGCTAATAATTGCTCCCGGTCCATTAACTGGAACTAGTGCACCAACTGCATCCAGATATATGGTTGTGACTAAAAGTCCTCTCACTGGAACAATCACTAGGAGCAATTCGGGAGGTTACTTTGGTGCAAGACTAAAACATTCTGGATTTGACATGATCATTATAAAAGGCAGGTCGGACAAACCTGTTTATCTCTACATAAATAATGGTGAGGCAAATCTTCACGACGCATCAAACATTTGGGGTAAGGATGTATTTGAGACTACAGATGAACTGGAAAAGGTATATGGGAAGAATATGAGTGTAGCTTGTATAGGACCGGCGGGTGAAAACCTTGTAAGGTTTGCATCCATAATGAATGATAGGCACAGAGCCGCAGGTAGAAATGGTGTGGGTGCTGTAATGGGTTCTAAGAAGCTCAAAGCAATTGTGGCAGTTGGAGGTAAAGTACCAAAAATTGCACATCCAGAAATGTATTCAGAAATATTGAAAAGATCCCTAAGAAAAATTAAAGAAAATCCTGTAACTTCACAAGGTCTGACAAAATTTGGAACAGAGGTCCTAGTGAATATTATAAATAAGTCTGGAATCTACACAAATAGAAATCTTACCGAATCGGGAGATGATCCTTATGCTGAATACGTCAGCGGTGAAACTCTAGCTGAAACATATCTTTTGCATAATCAACCTTGTTTTGCATGCCCCATAGCCTGCGGCAGGGTAGTGAAATACAATGAGAGGATAAGTGAAGGACCGGAGTATGAAAGTACCTGGGCATTGGGGCCAAATGTCGGTATTCATGACCTTTACTTTGTGATAGCCGCAAATGATAACGCAGATAGATTAGGCTACGACACCATAAGTGCCGGACTCACCATATCCGCTGCAATGGAATTGTATGAAAATGGCAAAATTCCGGACAAGGATGTTGGGCCAACTAAGCCAAAATTTGGAAATGCTGCAGCACTTCTTGAAATGAGCAATACACTAGCCTACAGAAATGGCTTTGGAAATAAATTGGCCGAAGGTTCATTAAGGCTGGGAGAAATGTATGGAGACCCGGATGTTTCTATGAGTGTCAAGGGCCAGGAAATTGCTGCATATGATCCAAGGGGGGCTTGGGGGATAGGATTGGAGTACGCCACCTCTAATATAGGCGGATCCCATATGAGAGCTTATACCATATCCAATGAAATTTTAGGGGTTGAACCAGTTTCTGATCCAGTAAAATTTGATGGAAAGGCAGAGCTTGTTAAATATGTGCAGGATTTTACAGAAATAATGGATTGTTCAGGACTCTGCCAATTCCCCTCATTTGCACTTAACATTGATGATTACATAGATCTGATAAATGCGGTAACTGGTTTTGATTATACCAAAGAAGAAATTTTAATGGCTGCAGAAAGAAACTGGAATCTCGAAAGACTTTTCAATTTAAAAGCAGGTATTAAACCGGAGGATGATACTCTTCCAAGAAGATTATTGGAGGTTCCTATACCATCTGGACCTAGAAAGGGAACCATTATACCCCTCAAAGAACTTATAAAAGAGTACTACAAGGTAAGGGGTTGGGATGAAGAGGGAATACCCACTAAAGAGAAAATTTCGGAATTGAATCTCGATTTCTATTTTGATTGATTTTCATTTTTCAAAATTTTTCTCTAACCTCCTGCCACTGGTGGAAATATATCTAATTCATCCTCATTAGATATTTCGGTATTCAAGCCTGCAATGAATTTAATGTTGATGCCATTTTTCAGAATTATAACATTGGATATGAGGGCATTATCATTGAACAATTTCTCCCTTAATTTGTCTCCATATTTACTCAAGAGTATATCCAAAAGTTTTGATACAGGCCCTGCAAAATCAATAATTTCCTCTTTGAGACCCAATGAATTCCTCAACGTGGCATAATAGATTATCTTAACCATTTTTCTAAATAGTGAAAATGAGAATTTATAATTAATCAATTTTGGCCTGTTAAAACTTTGGAAACCTATTAATCCCTATTATTAATTTTTAATAGTGAAGACCACTATAGCCGTAATCATAATAATAATTTTGTTCATAGCTGGAATTGCCATTGGATACTATGCAGCACCCAGGGAATCTAAAACCACTGTAACTATAACAGGTTTTGCAGCGGGTTCCTTAAAATATGCAATTGGTAATAATTTCATACCTGAATTTTCAAACTTAACAGGCATAAAAATCGGCATGAGCTTTGGCGGTTCCGTTTCTGGGGCGAGACAGATTCAATCGGGACAACCCTATGATATATTTATATCGGCTGCTGCTGGAGTTATTCCATCAATGTTGATGCCCAATTACACCAACTGGATGATAATATTTGCCACCAATGAAATGGCCATAACATGGATAAATCAATCATATAATATACAACCTGGTGCCTTCTGGTTTGAGAATATATCTGCGAAAGGTGTAATTGTTGCAGCATCCAATGCATCCCTTGATCCTAGCGGTTTCCAGGCCATAGAAATGATAAAATTGGCAGGAATTTATTATACAAACTGGTCTAACCCTTATGTTAGAATGGCATGGGATAATAATTTCCACGAGTTCATGATTTACAACAGAGCATGGAATTCCTGGTTCGGTCCAAATGGCACGCTGGCATCTGAACATTATGGCGGAAACTACCCAATAAATGACTCTATGGCACTGTACGATCAACTGTTCCAGTACAAATTGAAGGTAGGTGACCTTAAATTGACAACAGTGGAGATCGGACTAGATGGATACCTTGAGTCCGGTGCAGCGGACTATGCACTAACCTACAAATCCCAAGCCATAAATCAGCACCTATATTACTTCAAGAATGCAAATGGATCCAATGGATTGAGTTCATGGATTAACCTGGGATCGATACAGAGGAATCAGGTTATGTTCTACCAGGAGGTTAATTCAACAGGACCCTCAATCGACAACATTGGAAATTATCCAGGCGGCCCCATTCTTTACGGTGCAACAATCCTTTCCAAAACAAAATACCTCAATAATGATGAAACCTTCATATACTTCCTGGTTACATCTCTAGGCCAGCAAATCTTAAACAACAGTGACTTCGATCCAATCTCAGTTCCATTTGTATATGGTCAACCTCCATCCCTAATTTCACAGCTTGGGCAACCTGTCCCAGCATACATTCCAACGAACTCTTATGAAGAAATATGAAACATGATAAACTCTATTTTGTTTTTTTAATTTTTGTTATTGTTTATTTTGGGATAATTATTGTACCGATCCTTAGGACTCTCTTTTTCACAAGCATAAGTGGCCTAATGCAGGATTCCAAATCTGGAATAATCCAGTCAATTGAACTCACATATTTTATGGCATTCATAGTGGCAATTATTAGTGTGGGTTTTGCCCTCCCCTACACATATTTTATTTCCAGAATCCACAACTCATTTTTCAGGTTTATTGATTCCCTTGTGGAATTGCCTATAATGATTCCCCATACCGTCGTTGGCATCATTATGCTATTAACATTCGAACCAACCATGCCCATAGGCTCGCTTATTTCTAAAATTTATCCTGATTATAGATTTGATGATACATTTTTTGCAGTAATTATCACCCTCTTTTTCCTTGCCTCCGCATATTCTGTAAGAACAATACAAGTTTCTTACACAAAAAATGCTATTGAATATGAAAATATGGCCAGGAGCTTTGGTTATAAGCCATTGGAGGCGTTTGTACTGGTATCAATTCCGTTTATGTGGAGATCCATTCTTAGGGGGATGGCGTTAACCTGGGCAAGATCCATATCGGAAGTTGGTTCGATGCTAATAGTCGCCTATTATATACTGCCCAGCTTCACACATTTGGTAGGTGTTTTCATTTATTCACAATTCATAGGTAATGGACTGATTCCCGCCGCCGAATCCTCATCAATTTTGATTATCACGGGACTCATAACGCTTCTTATTATCAAACTATTGGAGGGAAAAGATGCTGCATATTATTGATCTCAAGGTTAAGCGCGGTAAATTTGAGCTTCATATAGATGATTTGAATTTATCGGGAAGGAGCACGCTTTTAATTGGAGAGAATGGTTCTGGAAAGACAACACTGCTCCGATCTATTGCTGGCTTCATACCATCAAGTGGAAAAATCTATATAGAAAATTCTGAAGTTAATTCGCTGCCCATAGAGGAAAGAGGCGTTTGCATGCTTTCGGCAGCGTTAAATATTTTTATGGATAGAAGCGTGAAGGAGAACTTATTATTCCCAAAGAGGAAAAGAGATGGCATTTATGATGATCTAATAAACGATCTCGGGCTTGCGGAAAAGGAAAACCTGAAAGGCGCAAATCTTTCATCTGGTGAATCCCAGAGATTAGCCATTGGCAGATGTTTAATATCCGAATCAAAATTGATGCTTTTCGATGAACCTTTTTCTTTTCAGGACCAAATAAATAAGATGATTGTCAGAGATATAATTGAGAAGTATTCTGTTAGATTCAATGTTCCATACATTATAACCACCAATGTCTATGGAGAATTTCTATACAATTTCCAAAACATAGTCTCTATATGGAAAGGTGAGGTTATAGAAAACGTAAATTCGTTGGATCAGATTACCCACTACAGGACAGCATCTCTTATATCACCCTTGAACCTGATAAAGATTAAAGATGAGTATTACACTGCAGATCCCAACGGAGTAACATTTGGAGATTCTGGATATGATTATGAAGTAATTTCCCAAGGTGTTTTCAGGGTTGAAATTGACGGTAATTATTTCTACGTTAGGACCAGCTCATTTCCCAAAGGAAATAAATTGAATTTCGGAAAGCTCAGAAAGCTTCAATATTGAAATAGGGAAATTTCATTATTAACATATGATAAGGGATTATATTTCCCTTGATGAGGCCATAAAGATTGGAAGGGAATCCAAGAAAGAGCTTGAATTGGAAGAAAGAATATTTGAAATTAATGCCCAATATGCTGTGGGAAAGATAGCCGCGGAAGATGTTGTTTCTCCAAAGGACTATCCATCTGAGGATAAAAGTGCTGTGGACGGTTATGCGTTGAATTCAAAATTTGTTCTATCCGCATCAAATTCCAACCCAATTTCCATGAGGATAATAGGAATATCAACACCAGATAATCCATTCGAGCAGGAATTGAAAGGTGATGAAACGGTGAGAGTACTCACCGGGGGGAGGTTACCGCGTGGTGCCGATTCTGTATTGATGGATGAAGATGCAATAATTCAAGGTGAATATCTGAAAGTAATCAAGGGCCTGAGACCTTTCCAGAACGTAAGCTTTGCAGGTGAAGATATAAAAAAAGGAGAAAGGATACTTTCAAGGGGAGAGATTATAAGCCCAGCAAAGCTAGTTGCGCTAATGGAAACAGGGGTAAGAAATCTTAAAACTTTTGACCTTAGAATAGGAATACTTTCAACTGGGGATGAACTTCTATCGGGGAAAGTTAAGAACACTACTCAGTACTTACTGATTGAAACTTTAAAGAGATACGGCTATAGCCCGGTAAATCTTGGAATAGCAGCTGATAATTACGGGGATATATTTTCAAAGTTGACAAAGGAGAAAACGGATGTGCTGATTTTAACAGGTGGAACAGGTCCGGGTGAACATGACCTGACTGTTGAATTTGTTAGATCAACCGGTAAAATTCTGTTCCATGGGATTAAAATGAGACCAGGTAGAACCACAGGATTGGGAATAATTGAAGGAACACCTGTATTTATGATTTCTGGTTTGCCAGTAGCATCTCTTATGGCATTAGAGAATGTTATTGATCCCCTTATCAGGTACTGGTTTAATTTCCAGCCAATAAAGGATTATTATGTCAAGGCAAAATTAAATCGTGCCGTTGTAAACACACTAGGATTCAGATCTTACGTGAGGGTAAGATTATTGGAAAACTTTGAAGCAGAACCTCTTAAGGTTACTGGTTCTGGGGTGATATCATCCATTATTAATGCTGATGGAATATTAACAGTACCTGAGAATGTTGAAGGATTCCCTGAAGGAGAGGAAGTTAATATAAAACTCTTGAGGTGCTAAGTATGGTCAAGATTTTTCATAAACTTGTTTCTATTGATGATGCTAAAAAAATCCTAAGCGATTCTCTTAAAAAGATGATCTCTACTGAAATGGTTGATATAACTGATTCAGTTGGATTGATAAGTGCTGAGGATGTTTACTCAGCGCTTGATAATCCTCCCTTCGATAGGTCTGAAGTTGATGGATATGCTCTGGATCATAGGGCTATTTTGAATGCGGATGATTATAACCCAATCAGATTAAAAGTCGTTGGCGCAATAGAAGCTGGAAGTAAGTCTTTGGCAAAGTTGGATGGGCTTAACGAATGTATCTATATAGCAACAGGTGCACCTATACCCAGGGGGGCAGATTCTGTTGTCATGGTTGAGTTTACTAAGAGAGAAGGAGATTACGTCTATATATATCGACCAACTGCCCCTGGAGAGAATATCGCTCATGCCGGAAGTGATTTCTCCGTAGAAGAAATCATACTAAGAAAAGGCGAAAGAATTTCAGCTGAGAAGGTTGCACTTTTAAGTGCATCTGGAATTGGGAAGGTATCTGTCTTATCAAAACTGAAAGTTGGAATCCTATCCACAGGAAATGAAATTATTTTACCGGGAAATAAAATTGAATTTGGTCAAATTTATGATGTTAATGGGCCCTACGTCAAAGCCCTCCTAGATTCGTATAAATTGATTGAATCAGATTATTTAGGGATAATAAGGGATGATTATGAATCCATAAAGGAAATGCTGGAATCCTCCTTCAAAAAATATCAGGTTATTTTCACATCAGGATCTACTTCTGCTGGTTTCCACGACCTGTTATATGCCGTTTTGGATGATATGGGAGCAATTCCATTGTATCACGGTATAGCCATAAAGCCGGGAAAGCCTTCATTTTTATATTCTATTCGTGATAGATTAATAATAGGTTTGCCTGGTTTTCCACTATCGGCAGCCTCTGTTCTCTATACGGTAATAATTCCATCTATCCTTTCACCTTATAACATTGAAATTGGAAAATCCCAAGATGTTAAGTTGGGAATGAAAATAACTCCTGAGAGGGGGAAGGAACTCATATTGCCTGGGATTGTTGGCAGAAATGGCAGCATTTATCCCATATTTGGAGAATCCGGCAGCATTAGCAGGATAACCCAAGCTGATGGATTCATGATTGTTTCAGGCGACAGAACGTTCTATGATAAGGGAGATATGGTCAATTTCTACCCCATAGTGGATCGTAAGAAGGAGTTAATTGCCATAGGCAGTAATGACCCAATACTGGAGAGGGTTATTCTATCAACAACAAACAATGCAACCATTATAAATGCGGGTTCTTTGGGAGCTGTGGAAGCAATGGTTAATGGATATTCAGACCTAGGCGGTTTGCACCTGTATAAAAATGGAGAGTACAATACATTTGTGATGGATGACGAACTTAAATCAAAGGCGTCTCTTATAAGGGGATTTGACAGGATTCAGGGATTTATCTCAAGAAATGGTTACAAATCCTTCAAGGAAATTATTGAAAAGAAAGCAATATTCGTCAATAGGAATAGGGGATCTGGAACCAGAGCCATTATTGATGAATTGATCGAATTTGAACTGGGAAATGGTTTTGAAAAATCCAAAATAAACAATTATTTTTGGGAAGCTAAGAGCCATGCCGCTGTTGCCAGGTCAGTCCTTCAAGGCAGAGCTGACGTCGGAATCAGCATAAAATACTACGCGGATTTGTTCAGTTTAAAATTCTATGAAGTAAAGAAGGAAAGCTATGACATCATGGCCTCCAAGGAATTTTTGAAAAGCGATATTGGAAAAAGATTCATTGAAAATTTAAAATCATTAAAGGATACAAAACCACCATCTGGTTACATATTCCCAGAAAATATGGGCGAAATTATTTCTTGATTTTCTTACTCTTTATGAAGCTCATGATAAACGTGATAGATGAATTTATCTATTACTTCTAATCCCCTCTTAACGGAATCTGCAGAACCTGGAAGACAGTAGATTTGAGTTCTACCCACTATAAATAAGGAGGCATTTGAAAAGTATGCTATATCTTTTCCTGAATATTGCCTGAATAGCTCTCCAAAGCCTCTTATTTCCTTTTCAGCAATCTTTGAGATTGCAGTAATAGTAACATCCTTAACAGATGGGCCTGTTCCGCCTGTAACTATGATTGCATCCTTTTCAATATTGCAGAATATTTCCCTTAAAATTCTGGTCTGTTCGTCTGGACAAAGTGACCTGGATACTTGATGCTCAGTATGCATAAAATCCTCAATTAATTTACCAGACTCGTCTGTTTCCAGTGACCTTGAACTTGATACTGTTAAAATATGAATTTTGAGTCTTTTTCTTTCACCCATATCGTGCCTAGGAAGTTCCTTCTCCATGATAAGTAAATTGAAATTGCGCATAAATCTATTTAGCATTTTTATCATACAGTTTATGGAAGGTCAAAAATGGTCATATCATTCATTAAGATACCCTGGTATAATCATCTGGCTAAATAGATCATTCCAATTCCATTTAATTTAACCCGGTCTGGACAAGGTTTCTTCGAAAAAAAATGACATGAAATTTTGATCCTTGATAGAATAGCTATTTAATTCCAGATGGATTATACTTGATTTCTGATCAATCACGTCTTATTTACGATTCAGTTTATGGTTGAGATGGGTAACGGGTTTTAATTTAAGCGGCATGCAATGATTAAAAAACATTCGGTGTTTCCCCTGAAACCTGATGAGAGATTCAATTTCATTTATGCAGACAAATACTCACTTAGATTTTTATTTGTGAAGTTATTACATATGGATGCAGAGAAGCCTCATTGGATTTATTGAGCTTTTGATGACCTCTGTTATATGGGGAGTTACATACACGGTGTTAAAGATTGCCCTTGAATACATGAACTCCTTTGAAGTGGCTTTTCTGAGATTTTTTGTGGCATCTATATTTTTTATTCCCATAATTTTCCTTAAGAAGGAAAAATATAATTTCAGAGAAATATTGATTTTGATAGTACTTGGGGGCACGGGAGTATTTCTTTATCAAACACTATTCATAATGGGCGAGAGCGGAGTAAGTGCCGGTGCTTCCAGCTTTATCGTATCTACCGAGCCCATTTTTATTTATATTTTATCACTAGCCATGCGTGATGAAAAACTTGGTATACCCCCTATATTGGGTATTATACTTTCCACGGTGGGTCTTATCATACTAATACAGCCATCAGATATTGGAAGCGGAAAAATGTTTTATGTAATACTCATAATACTCGCAGCAATTTCATGGGCAATTTACACCATAGCGGGAAAAAGTGTATTGTCTAGGCATGATTCACTTCATGTAACCTCCCTATCTTCAATTATAGGGACGGCATTTCTCTTTCCCCTGGCTGGGTTTTCATCTTTGGTTGCTCTGGTACATGGTGAAACTTATTCAATACTTTCAATACTGTTCTTAGGGATAGGGGCAACTTTTCTAGGTTATCTCTTATGGTTTGATGGTTTAAAATATGTCAAACCTTCAATCGCCGGAATTACTTTGTATATAACTCCCTTCATAACCGTCTTTTCAGCAGCTATTATGATAGGGGAGCCATTATCACCCATGCTACTAGTTGGTGGTGCTTTAATAATATCCGGGATTGCAATATCAAACATAGGAGGAATTAAAGGATGAAAATCAAGAGTGGAGATATCATCAAAGGCCATAGCTTTTCCGCCAATCTGGATTACGATACACTCATAATAAAATTCCCAAGATCGTTGGTTTTAAGTAATGCTTTTTATAATGGCGGATTAACTTATTCCTCTATTGTTATCAATCACTCTCTAAATGGGAAAAAGGATTGTGGAGGACGCCCTCATGAATACATTGAAAATATCCTACATGATAGATCGCTACCCGCCGATACTGTAGCTCTAATGACTGCTGTTCTTCCTAATCATTTTCATTATATAGGTTCTGAATTTTCTCATGTTTTTCTTTCCATGGGCCTTGATAATTCCTCGAATCCATTAGATAATTTTGGCTTTCCTGGATTTGGAACTATCAATATTATTGTAATCCTGAAAAACAAGCTTACATCCATCGCAATGATGGATCTTTATAAATCTCTGACTGAGTTAAAATCATATTTCATTATATCCCATGGAATTAAAAGCTCTAAATCCGATTTGCCAGCAACCGGTACATTTACCGATGTAATGGCAATTGTATCGGGAAGAATGGATCCTGAGATAACCTATTCAGGACCTGCAACGAAAATATCTCATGATGCCTCTAAATCTTTAATGGAGCTCATGGAAGAAGCTTTTGAAGAATGCAAATAGAATATTTATTCACGAATAATATTAGGGGCTTGATTGATACCGATATTAGTCTTTATCAAGAGGTTCAGGACGCTGCTTAAGGATTCATTGTACAGAGCAGCCGCAGTAGCGTTAGGTGTGGTAGCTTATGGAACCGTTTCAGAATATTATTTAGAACGAAACTTGCCCGGGTCAGGGATCAAAACATTATTTGATTCATTATGGTGGGTTATGCAAACAGTGACCACGGTCGGTTATGGTGATACACCCGTCGTAGGATTCTATGGTAGGCTTAATGCAATATTCATTATGATTTTCGGTATTGGAAGTCTCGGTTATTTTACAGCGAGTTTGGCAGCAAATCTGATGGATGTAAAATTTGCTAAGAAATTAGGAGAGGTGAAGTTGAAAATGAAGGATCATGTAATTATTATAAATTTGGATGAAAATCTTTCTTACATAATTAAGGAGCTAAATGAATCTAATTATGATGTAGCATTAATCGCAGATTCTGACCCAAATCTAAAAGACTGTGTTTATGAGTTTGTAAAGGGTGATCCTACAAACACAGACACGCTTGATAGGGCAGGAATAAGAAACGCCTCAAAAATAATAATTTTACCTCATAGCAGAGAAGGGAATCCCATGGATATTGACGCCAGAACAATATTAAATGCCATGATAATTAAAAGAGAGAAGAAGGATGCTTACATAATTGCGTCTCTACTCATGGAAAAAAATTCAGTTCATGCAAAGGAGGCAGGTATAGAGGAGGTCGTTGTAAAAGGAAGTATGAGTACTTTGATAATAGCCAATGCCGCCATTTCTCCAGGAGTTTCCAGGGTATTTTATGAATTGTTGAGAACGGAGGACGGTTACAGAATAAGAGAGAAGAAGATACCTAATGAACTTATTTCTAAAAAAATTGGAGATATATATAAATATTATGAAAAGGACGAATCTGTTGTGCTTGCTCTAAGGAAGGATTCAGAAGTAAAATTAAGGCCAGATCCGGACCAATTAAATAATTTCGAATTCGTAATAATAATGGAAAAGCGGAATGAATAAGATCTAGAGCGAATAAAATGCCACAACCAATACATAAAACTTTTAAATTTAAAGTTATATCATAAAAACAATTAAGGTGATAACATGGCAAAATATGTACTCATTTCAGATACAACTCTAATTCATGGATATAGGGAATTTCCACTGTTGGATTTTCTCCCATGCGCTCCGGTGGATAAAATACCTGGGGCTATTTACAATTTCTTAAAAGGACCAGCATTTCCACCTCTTCCCAACGGGGAGCTACTCTATGCTCCTTATGCATTGAGAAAGGTGGAGGCCGGGCTCTTGAAAAAGGTATCAAAGGATACTGTTTACGTTGCTCATCCTGACTTTCTGGAAAAAGCCATTACAGATGATACTGAGGTAATTGGAGTTTCCACAATGGATCCATTAGGTCTTGGCCCCACAACCATGTCCTATTATGTATTATTTGGAGGGGAGCCATACGCTTGGGTAAGAAAAGAGTGGGAAGATCTTATAACCAGAATAAATAATGCTAGGAAAGGCAAAAAGGCCAAACTGCTTGTAGGAGGGCCTGGTGTTCTAGAATTTACCCAGATGAGAGAAGAGCTGGACAGGGAAAACATAGATTATGCATTTATGGGTGAAGCAGACGACATAGTGGGCGATTTATTCCAGCAGGTTGCTGAAGATAACATAGATTCCAATACATTCTACAGAGGTTACATGTATTACGACGATAAATTTAGGAGGAATCTAAAAAGCGATGATAAGATAATTTCAAGGGCTATGACTGGCAAATTGTATCCAAAGCTGGAGGAAATTCCAACAATTGTTAATCCGAGCGTAAAGGGCATGATCGAAGTTATGAGAGGATGCGGGATAGGGTGTGATTTTTGTGAGGTTACCCTTAGGCCTCTCAGATATTATACAAAGGAAATGATAGATAAAGAAATTGAAGTTAATCTAAAGATTGGCGGTGTCACTCACGTATGGGTACATTCAGATGATATTTGGGGCTATAAACACGATAACTTCTTTAGGCCCAATGAGGACGAACTGATAGCCCTTTTTAAAAATATTATGGATACACCTGGCGTAACTGGTACAAACCCAACTCATGGGAGAATCTCAATACCCTCAGCGTACCCCGAACTCCTGGAAAAGTTGTCAAAAATCATGAGGGCAGGTCCGGATAATTGGATTGGGATTCAGACTGGCTTAGAAACAGGTTCAGAAATATTAGCAAAAAAGCACATGCCCAATAAAACCATGCCTTTGAGGATCGGAGTGGACGGCTCATGGGAGGAAATTGTATGGCAGGGAGTCTACAATGAAACTAAGTACTATTGGAGGAGTGCTTTCACACTGCAGGTTGGACAGCCAGACGAAACAGAAGAAGACCTGTGGGATACCGTTGCGATGATCAATAGGCTTTCATACTCCAAGATAGATAGTGGCAGGGATTTTGAATTCACTGTAACCCCCTTGCAGAATGTACCCATGGGTAGAATAACAGCCAAAAAATTAAGCATGGATCTCTTAAATGAAGCTCAGCTGGCTGTTTACTATGCATCCTATAGACACTTAGCAAGGATGGCAGCAAGAAGAGGATACGATGAGGGTGCAGGCAACTTCTTCGTCAGGGCAGGTACGGGTTCCATAATATCTATGGGAGGGTTCCTGATGATGAAGGTTGTGGAAAACATAGCAAAGAAAAAGGGAGTAGATATTGAAAAGGTAAAAAGATATGGTTTAGAAACAAGAAAAGAATTTACATCTGTCAGCCAACTGGCTCATGCGTAAGTTTTAATTAAAAAAAATTAATTTTTTATTCACCATATATAATCCTTCTATATATGGCCACTATAGTTCCGGTGAGTATAAATGCAGTTCCCAGTATCATACCGAACAGTTGTGCCTGAGATACAGGGTTCATTCTTATTGCATAATATGCTAAGATCCAAACAATAAGTGTTATAACAAGGACTGCAATGATTGAACTCCAGCCCAGACCCTTCATTTTTGCATCAACAGTTTTATCGATTGATTTACTGATTCCCATTACAGCGACGGGTGCAGCCAATAACGAGGTGCCTGTGTACATAACAGATATAAAATTCGACCCGTGTAGAAGTGATGAAATTCCCTTTGCCCCCAAATAGAAAACCAAGGAACCGATCAAAGCGTATGCTATTATAGACAATGGCATTGTTTTTTCAGCCTTCACAAATCCGCCATTTTTCCATATTCTGGATATAATGTAAACGCTTGCAAAAACTATAATTGCAGGTGGAACTAAAACTACAAGAACCTGGGATGGAGCTATGATAATTCCGGGAGTAAATGCTCCCCATAGACTCAGAATTATCAAATAAACGATACTGAGTATTCCCACAGATGTAAAAAATGGCCTATCCAGTGGATGTGTAGAATCTGATCTGTCCAGGAAAGGAACCAATAGGAGATAAACAAGAGGTATCAAACCAAAGATAATTGAAGCCTCCAGTGCACCTATGGGCGAATAAGCGAAGAAGCCGAAATCTACTGCTTTGTAAATAAACAACAGGAACCATGGAGGGTATGGTGGAATTGTCGAGGCAAGGATATTGGTTGGGGCAGGTCCTGGGAATGGGGATAGAAGAACAGGAATATTGGGAATTAGACCCAAAAAGCTTGGAACAAATATTATGAAACCTATAGCGAATAATCCCAGTTCTATCATATATAGAAAATTATAGGGGTACCAGGGTTTGGCATTTGAATAGTCCTTGATTACTGCTGGCACCTTATAATTAACGTCTTTTCCACGAGGCATCATACCGTTTGATTCTGCCATGAAGAAATGAACTCCAAATAATAGGAATATCAGGCCTGCGAATATAATATGCCAACCAAGGAATCTAGAAAATAAGCTTGTTGGTGTTCCGTTACCGAACCCGATAGTAACCAGCCAATGACCAATATACGGAATCGAACCAGCTATACCTTCTCCTACATCCTGCGCATCGTATGATAGGACATCGCCAGTTAAAGAGTAACCGAAATACCCTACACCCAAGGTCAATGCGAGGAGAATTACACCGGTAATCCATTGGAGTTCTCTTGGCTTTTTATAAGCTCCAACAAAATAGTTTCTGAACATGTGTACATAAACAAGAATTATCATGGCATATGCCCCATACAGGTGTGTTGAAAGTAATAATGATCCATATGGCAATTGTGTCAATACGTACTGAGTGGCACCATATGGATCAGAAGGATTGTAATAAAGTAAAAGTATAAGTCCCGTTATAACCTCGTAGAAGAATGCAATTGTTATCAGGCCACCTGTCCAGTACCATTTACCTCCCCATTTCCTCATATAGTCTGGGCTTGGCTTAAGTGGTAACTCGTTAAAATGAACCCTCTCCTGTATCCATTTTCTAATATCAAACCTCATAGATATCACCTTTCTTTAAGAAATAAAGGGATTCCCAACGTTTACGACTGTAGTGGTATTCCCAGAGATTGGCTCCTCTCCCACCAGATCTGATTGCCTTCCATAAATAACCGGTCCGATCATTAGGCTAGCATACAATTCATCTGTACTGGAATCCCAGTTAAGCTTTACCTGTGGCAACGGGTGTGTGGTTGGACCTGTTACTACTGAAGCACCTTTTACAGGATCGTAAGTGCTTCCATGACAGAGGCAATGAATCACGTTGGAAAGCTGCTGCCCTTGAATGTTTACTGATTCCACACCTGCGGGATAAAACCTAAGCTCCGGGAAAATGCAACCCAGATGCTGGCATATGGCATTGTAGGCAACTATACTTCCGTTTGGACCTACCCCTGGCAAGGATTGATATTTTTCTCCTGTCGCAGGAATCAATACCTCCACAGAGTCGATTTTTATGGGGTTACCGTTGCTATCGCCTATATTAAGCAGGAAATTTGGTGTATTTTGAAGCGGATAATTGAACTGAAGAGCACTGGGGCTATTCAAAGGGATGGATGATGCTTTCACTGGATTACCGTTGCTATCAACCAATTTCAATGTTGGGAATGAAGAAATGCCAAGTGGCGGCGGAGATAGAACTCTTAGGGCCGTATTCAGACCCATTCCTGCCACTGCCAAAGTGGATAATAACGCGAGACCCTTAAGGAAATTTCTCCTACCTGTATCAATCTCTTGATCCATTGACTAAACAATAATTAATTATATTTTAATCTTTTTAGTTTCCTTAAATGTATAATGTGCCCCTAAAATACATCTATGGGTTGCTAATGATCGTATCTTTAATAGATCAGTTTATCTTCACATTTTATCCGGTTTCCTTCCTCTTTTATTCATCCTTGCTTCTATTTCTATTGGCACTTCCATTATTTGTTTTGGATTTTAAAGATATTTTTAAGAATTTTACTTTACTGTTAATTCTATTAACTTTATTTTGCGTAACTCCATTGGTTCTTGAATTTACGAAAAATGGAAGCTGGATAATGACGTCTATTTCTTCTCTCCTCTATCCTGCACTCTTCGAGGAGACCATTTTTAGAGGATTCTTATCTGTAAAAATTAAAAGTCAGGGAATAGTTTCAAAGAGTATATTCACATCAACAATTTATACTATGTATTATTCAAGATTTGTGGTATTAAACAATTTCATGGCTTTTCCATTTCCATATAATTTAACAATGATAACATCAATATTTTCTATGGGGTTAATGTACTCCCTTTTAGATTTAAAGTTTAAAAGCCTGTATCCTTCAATAATAATCCATTATGCGATATGGGCATACTTTCCATTAATTACAGCTCTATCACCAGCTTTGTCTTCCATTCTTGTACCCACATGAGGTGATATTTCCAATGGATACCCTGATTGTAAACATCATATTGGTTTCAAGCATGATGGCAATAACACTCAGTTTCGAATACTTCCATGTCTATGGTAAATTGGCCTCCCTTGGATATTCCATATTCAATTTCCTCCTATTCATGATGCTGGATATGTATGTATCCCTGGCCTGGTATCTCTCCACCCCTATGACGTTTCTCTATTCTGTTGTCCTACTTAACCTGGTAATGTTTCCCATGTTTTCATACATAGTTCTGCTCATCTTTATAAACAATAGGAACCCGTGGCATAGAAATTACATGATATTTTATTTCTCAGCCCTAATTGTAATTGCAGAACTCTTTATGTCCTTGGACATCCTTGAGCTTAGTGGCTCAAAGTTAAATCTCAACTCGTTCATATTATCGGTTGGTTCACCCTACTTCCTAATACCCATGGCAGGTGAAATGCTTCTGGGCCCCGTATTAAAAAAATTGACATTTACAGAGAGATTTTCATTGCTTACATCAGCCCTCATGATGCTAATCCTCCCAAGTAGTTCCGTGACCTTGCAGCAATGGTTGTTGCTTGTGGATACCGTGTTGATGATAATAACTATGGCCATAGAATTTGAAATAGTGGCGTCAAATAAAAACACCATTTTAACAAGAACCAAAAGAATAATAGATTTTTCATTCACCATGATGCTGTTATCAGCAGTGGGAATTTTTATTTACTATTCTACTGGCATGACTTTTCCATCCGGTTTCATGATCTTCTCTATAATAATGGTAACTTTCATGATCATATTTCTCTATCTGATATTTCATGAGTATGGATCTGCCGTTTCTATATCATGGGGCAAAAGAAGATCATGGCTATTCTATCTCTTATTCTCGAGTTTTCTGGCAGAAGTTTTAATCTCCGCATCGTTAGATATCATGACAGGAATCTTTACTGTCCAGGGAACAGGTATAGATGCTTTGGTTTTCTTGATTGAAAACAATATTCCTTATTGGAATATAAGCTCCATTCCCTTAGATTCACTGCTGTTCATTGCCACTATAACCAGCTCTTACATATTTCTGCTGGTAATGGGTACGGAAATGATCACGTTGGTCATATTCAGAATCAAAAAAATAAAATGGAGAGAGAAGAGAATAAACCTTTCGCTGGCAATAGTTGCATACTTAATTTACACGGTTTATGGACCTAATTTTGTGCCCATATGGAATAGGCTTCCCTTATGGGCTAATGTGGGTTCGGCTGGCCCTTTAACCAAATACGTATTGCTACCAGTGCTTCTGTCCTATGCTGTTTATGCCATTCTCGCATTTTTATTTGGGAGAAGGAGCTATTGCAGCACTCTGTGTCCATCTGCCGTTATGTACGGTGGAACTTTGGGAGAATCTATGGTATCACTAAATTACGCTACCAAGCTTAGTAAGAAAAACCTAGGCTCCAGGTTCTCCAACCTAGCAATGCTCTTTATTTCAACTTCGTGGATATTCTTCATATTAAGTGCGGTACTCAGCTTTCTCAATTCATTGAACTTCATTCATCTGGATTTTGATCCATCAGTTGCTTTCTCATTATTGATTTGGAACTTGTTATGGTACGTTTTTTTCATATCTATACCATTTGTGGGCATGTCGCCTTGCAGAAGATATGGGTGGTGTACCACTGGAACGCTGCTAGGATTGATAAGTTACCTGGGGTTGTTTAAAATTGTTGCAGCAGACCCCATGCAATGTTATAAATGCCCAACTAAAGATTGCGTCACCGCCTGTGAAGTTGGCATTAGTGATATTCCTGCACAATTAATTAAAAGAGGTTACTTCAAGAGCATAAAATGCGTTGGTTCTGGCTCCTGTATCATGGCCTGTCCCTATGAAAACATTAGATTCCATGATGTCAGGGATTCAATAAGTATCATTCTCAAATCTAATAAGGCTAAAGGCTCTTAGATTATAAAGATTTGATATCCACATTGAAGGTATGGAAATCAAGAGAATAATTAATGCAGATTCTAGGATCGATCCTAGGAGGGTATAAGCTAATAACTGCGTTATCAATAACAACACTAGAAACATCATGGTCCACATTGAAAAATATAATTCATAGATCGTGGAATCGTATTTCTTTACTCCGCCCATATAAAGACTTAACATTATTGATGATGCGCTACTTAAAGCAGTCAACAGTAATAGCATCTCAAAATTCAGATTTCCCATGGAAATTAATAAAACCAAGAAGCTTGCCAATTGTAATAATATACCAATTGTTAAAACCTTTAATCCAAAATTGATTTTCCGATTTATAGTTCTAACTATTGATATTAAAATGAGACCCGTCAAAAATGTTGAGATAAGTATGTATAATTTTATTTCCAATAAAATGAGTATTGAAGATGCCAGTAATGTCACAAGCATCGCTATTAAAAAATTTCTGCTAAGTTTATTTCCCAAACCTTTGGTTAATTGTATTCTTCCTCTAAGAACTTGATTAGTGATGAATAGAAAGATCAATGAAATAGTTATCAGGGGGAGAGTAAGTAGAGAAAAAATAGTTACTGCGAAAGCAGACAATCCTATAGAGGACTCACATTGACATGAAGCTATTACTGGAACTATTTGCATGGCACTAGACAGATCTGTGATTTTGTAATTCTTCAGGATAAGACTGGTATTCTCAACTGCAAAATAGGCAGCTGCGCCCATAATGAGTAAGGATAAGAGAGATACGGTGACAACCAACCTCCCCGTTGAGATCACGATACCGTTATAAAATAACAAGGGGACGTATTGCTTAGGTATGTCATCATAAATTGAAAAAACATATAACCCCGATGGTTCTTGAATTCTCAGCGCCCCCGATAATATCATCAAAAAGAAGAACATCATTGTAATAAAAAGCGACTTCAGAATTGTCTCCCTTCTTTCCGTAATTATAAATGGAAGTCCTGCCAAGAATATACCTAACAATTCTACATAAAAGGACCCGAACAATATGAATATAAGTGCAACTAACGATATAACAATTTGAGGCATAGGATTTCCATAAAATATCAGAAGTAAAGATGAAATGATTATGACTGAAGATAGAATTATGACCAACTGTAAACTCGCGTTAGGATCTATAAACCCCCTCTTTAAATAGAGCCAAAAAAATATTGAAGTAATGATCGGCGATAATATTTTGTAACTTGTAACTCTCATGGGTAAAACCGGGATAGAATTATACCAATCATGAGCACCATTATGTAAATATTGCTTGACCCAAACAGCTTGATCGCATTCCTAATTGGTTCCCTTTTATACCTAACAAGGTTCGCTGCCAGCACTAAAGTGGACAGAATCAAAGCTATTCCATATGTAAAACCCAATCTGATAATGCCTGGAAACATCAATGGAATCATTGAATAAAGGATAATAATTATGCCATTCAGTAAAACTAAATTGGTGACTTCATTCAAGGGCTTTATGGATGGGAGCATGGGTATACCTGCCGCCTTATAATCTTCCCTATATTTGGTAGCAAAGGCCCAAAAATGGACTGGAGTCCAAAGGAAAATAAGTAATGCAATGTAAACGGATTCCAATGATACGGGTGAATTAACCGTTGACCATCCAGCTAACGCAGGAAATGATCCTGATATCCCGCCAATTACAATGTTCCAATGAGTCCTCCTTTTCAATACAATTGTGTATAGAATCACATAGGACAAAAATCCGGATATAATCCATAATGTAGTGTAAGGATTCAGAAATTCTAATGATATAATGATGGAAATTCCTAACAAAAGTCCTGCTACTGCGATTATTTTTCTCTTAATTTCTGAGGCTTTTCTCCAAGAGGTCCTTTTCATTGTTTCATCAGATTTTGCTTCAATTAACCCATTTAAAAGGGAAGCTGAGAATGAAGCCGAAGAACCTGAGACTAATAAAGGGATCAATAGATAAATTCTGCTTATGTTATTCAATCCAGCAAAGAAGCCAGCAATTGCTACCAGATCAAGCAGGAGCGCAATCTCTGGCTTCATCATCGAAATTATTCTATGCTTCGAATTTTGTGCCATAAATATTACCGCTGAATAGATTCGTCAATTGAACTGGCTGTATATCATTCGGAACTGCGAAGGCAGATTGATTTGTAGATGAATTTATTATTAGCAAACCCACCATTGTTTCTGGATGAACAATGCACCAATAGGTGTATGTGCCAGGTTGCCCAAATGACCAATTAACCCATACGACGGTTCCGGGTATGGGGGGTATATTGACACTCACTATGGCAGAATTCTGATTCTCAGTACTGCCTGGGTTAATGGTTAAAGTATGTGGTAAATTATCCTGCTCTATAACTTTGAATTCAAGCAAAACGTGTGTCTTAGCATATATTGTAGGATTGGGATGACTTGAATTATAATTCCATCCCTGAGCATTGGCATATAAAACTATTAACTCAGTGGAATTATATGAGGCGCTTACACCTTGTGCACCAATTCCTTGTGGAACTGAAATAAAGAAATAGAATGATAACCCTGCCCCCAATATCAATATTAATGCCAGAGACATAGCAGTTATTTTACTCACCGTAAACCACCTCACTTTCCAGTATGTTCTCATTGCTAACAGAAATAGGTTTGGTCGATGAATATACAAGATTTATTAGGAAAACTAACTGCCCTATTCCGAGTATTATACCACCTATGGCTGCAGCGTCCTGATATGACTGGAAAATTCCAAAATAACCCGCAACCCTTCTTGGCATCCCCTGGAATCCTCCGAGAGCCCACGGAACAGTCATAACATATGTCCCAAGAGCCGTCAAATAGAAGTGGGCTTTTGCCATAGCCACATTGTATCTTCTCCCTCCACTCAATGTTGGAAAAAGAGCATATATGGCAGCAAATGCCATTCCAGTTGTCATTCCTAGCAATATGAAATGGAAGTGTGCAGTTACCCAATAGGTTCCATGTATCAATTCGTTTATTCCCACGTCAGCTTGCATTACACCTGTAACTCCCCCTATGACAAAGTCAACTATCGCATTTAAAATGAAGAGCATTGGGACTGTCAATCTGATCTTTCCAGTCCACAAAGTCGCGATCCAGTTAAAAACTGTAATGGCAGAAGGTATAGCAACCAAAAATGATGTTGTAGAGAAAATTAAATCCCATATTGTTCCTAGTCCGCTGTTGAATAGGTGATGGCCCCAGACTGTTCCTGATAAAATCATCAATAGCAATAAACCGACAACACCGCTCTTATAACTGTATACCTTAGTATTTGCGTATTTCGGTAATAATTCATATATTAATCCGAATGCAGGTATGACTGCTACATAAACTATTGGATGACCCCAAAACCAGAATAGTATTGCATATCCCAGAGCAGTTCCATTTGATCCTGTAAAAAATATAGGGTTTATCAAATCATAAATTAGCATTACATCGGCTACCATAGAAACTGGTGCACTTGATAATATGAGCAATGCTGTGGAAACAATTGACCAGGCGAAAAGGGGCAATTTCGATAGCCTTATGGATTTGTCTCTATCCAAAAATATCATTTTAAGGAAGACTATACTCGCTACATTGGCTGCTGTTAAGATTAATAACACACCTGCAAGAGCAGCGAAAGAATAAGTTCCTCCCCCTGCTTCCGTAAGCTGATCAGTTAATGGATAGTAGAAGTACCATGAAGCTGTACTCCTTGAGAAAATTAGGAGCACACCACCGATAAAATAGAACCAGAACATTGCTGAATTCAAGTGCCCCAGTTTATCCTTTTTAATTTTTAACATTGAAGGGAGTAGGTAATATCCTAATCCAAGAATTGAACCAGTTGCCCAGCCATAAAGCATTAAAGTTCCGTGCTCCGTTAAAAGAACGTTATATTGAATGGGCGTTAAAAAGGTTGGGTTGGGATTCCATAGTGAAATTCTCATTCCTATACCTGCAAGACCTGCAATGAAGAAAAATAAGAGCGATGTTATTATGTACCTGATTCCTATAGATTTAGAATCATCCATGAAAAATGCAGCAAATGATAGTTCCCTCTTCATGTTAGATAGTACAGCATTTTCCTGACCCCTATCAAGTATTTCTTCATGGTTAACCTCAAGTAAATACTTTCTGTAATCCTGAGCATAGAAATACAGTAGAAGAAACATTATAATTAGAACGCTAATAGTTGAACCAAATATCGCAAGTTCAAAAGAGAAAATCATAATACTACGACCTCCCCCCTCATTTCATAATGATACTCGCCGCAGTATTCAACACATTCCATTATGTATGTACCAGGAACTAATGGAGTGAATGATACCTCGTTGGTGTGATCATACACCGCATATACTTGGACACCAAATTGAGGGATATACAAATCGTGTATTACATCCTTTGAAGTCACAATCAAAGTGTAGGTAACATTCGCCATGAGTACCAACTTATCAGTAGTTATTGTACCATTGGGGTACTGAAACTGCCATCCCCATTGATACCCCGTTACATTTATTACTACCCCTGCAGGATCGCCATTGTATGGCTGGGCTATTTCCTTACTTGAACTCACAGTATAATTATAATTGGCCAGAGCGGATAGCGCAAGGATTGCAATGACGGCAATCAGCCATATTAACTCATATTGAACTCTTTTATTCATTTAATATCACCCTTTCTCTATTTTTTATTACGGGATAAATTACCATTGTTATTGTAAAATAGGCCACAGCAATTCCAAGAGAGATATAAGATGTGGCAAACGGAACTAAAGCTTTTCCTGGATTTCCTGTGTAGAATTTTTCAAACAGTGGGCCGAGTATTAACATTGACACAACAAAATAAACTACAATACTTTCGAGTAAGATCGCTATTATTGCTTTATCTTTACTCATTAAGGATCAATTAAATTAATGCTAATAAAACTTTTCAATAGGGGTTAAATCTGCATATCCAACACGATTCACAATATTTAATTATATATTATTATCACAAAATTAAATATTCATGGCAACATAAAGACTCATGAATACACCATATGGAGGGAAGCTCGTAAACAGGTTTTCCCATAATTCCGAAGAATATAGAGGCGATTTAATAGAATCACCTTTTATAGATTTCTATCTAGATTCTATAAAAATAGCAGAAGGAGCTTATAGCCCCCTGGAGGGATTTAATGGAACAAATGATATCGATACAATAATTAATCATGGCAATCTTCCTAATGGATTACCCTGGACAATACCAATCATTTTCACAATCAATGAAAGCGTCTGGAAAAAAATTAGCACTGGTGATGATCTTTTCTTAAGGAAACCGGATGGTGAGATTTATGGCTACTTAAATGTTGAAGAAAAATATCTTTTAAATAAAAAGGAAATGGCACTAAAGGTTTATGGAACCCTGGATGAAAGCCATCCCAACGTATACGATATAATCCATAACTATACAGAATATGGAGTATCTGGTAAGCTTTATCTTTTTAAGGATGTGAAACACGAAAACTTCGGAGAATTTAACCCATCTGAAGTTAGGAACATGATTAAAGAAAGGAATTGGAAAGGAATAGCCGCCTATCAAGCCAGAAATCCACCACATGTGGCGCATGAATATCTCCAAAAAATTGCACTAGAAATGCCAGATGTTGACGGGCTTTTCATACATATAGTTGTGGGAAGGCTAAAGAAGGGAGATTACAAACCTAATGTAATAATCCAAGCCTATAAACGTTTAATTGAAAACTACCATAAGCCCGAAAAAGTTATCTTTTCACCACTTAATATCACCATGAGATATGGCGGACCAAAAGCAGCATTGTTTTTAGCTATAATAAGAAGGAATTATGGTGCGACACACTACATAGTGGGCAGAGATCAGGCAGGAGTAGGAAAATATTACGATCCTTATGCGGCTCACCAAATATTTGATAGATTTGATATCGGGATGAAGGCATTAAAGTTCACCGAGACTTTTTACTGCAAGAAGTGTAATGGGATTACATCAGACAAGGTGTGCCCCCATGGAAATGACCACAGGCTAATAATTAGCCAAACGAAGATAAGAGAGATGCTAATTAAGAAAGAAAAGATCCCATCGGAGATAATAAGACCAGAAGTAGCTGAAGTACTTTATGGAGACGATGTTCTTTTATGAACTCAATCAAATAAACCCAATTTTTCCTTAAGGATATAAATTGATATCCACAAAGATATCAGAATGGCTTCTGCCATTTCATAAACACCTAGTCCAACAGGTTTAGGAAAGATTCGAAATATTGAAAGAATGCCAATAAGAATAACGATTAGAGATGATGTTCCGATTGCTAAATTGAAGTACCTATTCAAGTATTTATTGAAGCGCGAACTCATGATAATATATATTGGCAACAATAGGAAATAAATTAACGCTAATATTAAATGTATTAAATGGAAATTCTCGTTGAATACCCCAACTAGAGATAATGAAAATGATCCCACCACTATGAGGTACTTCCAATTGGATCGTTCTTCATAAAATAAAAAATAAAAGCCATTAACAATTCCTTCGCTAAAAATAGCGAAATTAAAGATGAATCCCAATTGATGTACACCTAGATCAGATAACGCATTTTTATACCATGAGAACCATGGAGATAACGCTATATTTATAAAAATCAGAAGAATCGTAACCCATGGCCAGATTAGGGCTATCCATGAAAACAGATAATGTTTCTTTTCGGTATTATTCATTACCAAGTATTTACATTATAGGATTTAAATCTAACCACTGTAAATTAAGAAACATTTATTTTCTCGTAATTATACGGAGGTATATGGGCCCGTAGCTTAGCCAGGTAGAGCGACTGGCTCTTAACCAGTAGGCCAGGGGTTCGAATCCCCTCGGGCCCGTTGATCATATCA